>Ga0116231_10001072_pt1 | contig 54270 bp, 36 predicted proteins | sample S1TSphgellanicum_2_FD_89695 | JGI IMG/M metagenome (GOLD analysis project Ga0116231, IMG submission 89695) | Host-associated microbial communities from peat moss isolated from Minnesota, USA - S1T2_Fd - Sphagnum magellanicum MG | ecosystem: Host-associated > Plants > Peat moss > Unclassified...
CCCCCCCCCCCCCCCCCCCCCCAAACCTGGCCCTTCACACTTCCACCCAAGCTCCCAAAAGGCTTCACCTTCGAAACAAAACCCAAAAAAACTCGCACCCAACACACACTCACTCACACCCTGGCTCTTCTTCTCACCCAAAACCTTCCTTTACAGCTACTGCTGCTTCAGTTCCAACTGCTGCTGTTACTCCTGAAGAAGAAACAACAACAACGACAACCCAAAAGAAAAAAACCACCTTCTTACTTGACCCGTGCACTCTAAGTCTCCTTGCTGCCTGCGACTACTACTACTACTGCCAGCTCAAGGAGGAGCTGAAGAAAGAGAAACAACAGCAACAACAAGAAGGACCTCTCAGAAAGGAAGACAGAGACAAGAAAGAAAGGTGGGTAGCAGCAACACAGAGACAGAAACACAGAGAGAGAGATAGCCAAATAGATATAAAACCCACTACTGCAGCTGCTGAAGCTGGCTCTGCTACTTTACTACAACCACTACTAAGTCTAGCTGCTGTTGCTGCTGCTCCTGCAGCTACTTACTCCACCACCACCACCACCACCACCAACAACAACAACAAAATAATCATCATCATCAACAGCAACAAATTACCAACCGATTTGCTAGTAGGTCCGATTGCAAGAAACAAACAAAAAGCACAGCTCTGCGCCGCACTGTACGCAACGCTCCCAACACCACTTGGTAGGTAGGTACGCAGGTAGGTAGGTAGGTAGGTAGGTACACATTCCTGTCTCCAATCCCTTTGCACTCGTCTGTCGCCCACCTACCACCCTACCTACCTACCTACCTACCTACCGACCTACCTTCTAGGTACACTCCAACCAAGCTACCTCTCTTGCTACCTACCTACAAAAATTCATATCTATGTTGCTACCTACCTACCTACCTAAATATCTACCAACAAAACTACCTATCTTTCTTGCTACCTACCTACTTACCTAAAGTACTTACTTACAAAACTACCTACCTATCATGGTAGCTACCCATCTTGCTACTTACCTACCTACAAAGCCACCTACCTACCTACCTACTTACCTACCTACCTAGGTGTAGCTTTCGTAGTTTAGGCTCTAGCTAGATACCTTACACAAGAAAGGTAGAAAATTTATTACTTACCCCTCCCTAAGACACATTTTCTTTTACACATACATACCTATTTTGATCTACCTCCCTAACATCTTTCTTTTACTCTCCTTATTATTATTATTATTATTTTTGTTTTTTACTTAACACAGATTTTTAAAAAAATCTACCCTAAAAAAAATTCCTTTTTCCCTGAGTCCTTTAATTATCTTATAGGGATAATTTTTTAGTCTACTCTAAATTTTTTTCTTTTGCTTATATATCATTTTAATTTTTCCCTTAGGAAAATTTCTATATCCATTTTTTGGAAATTAATTTCCCTTGACAAAATTATTTAGAACTTTTAACATTCCTTACATATTTTATTTACAAAATTCTATTTAAATGATGTCTATGAGTTTGTTTACACTAATGATATAGACAAGGGGAATTTCAATTTTTCAATGTGCTTATTATGGACTTTTTTCTTTAGAACTTAAGGGAATGTTTTTAGAATGAAAATAGAAATTGATTTCTAATTTCTTTGTATATAACTTCTTTACCAAAAAAACACCACTAAAGGTGCATTCACACTTGGTTCAGAGTTTCTCCTAGGACTATTAATGTAGCTCCAAAATTCATTCATCCATATAAAAATAATGGAAGGATAAGCCCGGAAAAAATAATAATAAAAAAAAAATCAACACACAAACTTCTTTTCTTTCTTTTTTTCAATTTGTGGTGTAGCCAAATTGGCAACCATCATTTAGAATATTCAGCCAAATTTGGCTATAGACAAGATATGAAAACTGAATATTTTTTTTAAATAAATTTTTAATGTTTTGGCTACTTGTTAGAACATATTGTAGAAATTTGGCAGATTTCTCATTCTTTTTTTGAAATTTTGCAAATTAGGGCCATGATCATGAAAATTACAAATATAAACACTCACTCATTGTACAATAATATTCTATGTTTATGGTTGTTATGATCAATGGTGTATTTTGACGGGTTTATTTGTATTTTATTTGTATTTTAAAATTTTGTTGACAATTTAGTTTTCATTTTGCATTTTAATGTGCTTGGCAGTTTTAACAAATGCATTTTGTACGAAAACTTGACCAAAAAAATGTGACTTTTCACACTAAAAATGTGAATATTGTAGCATATGAAACTAACAAAAAAAAGGAAAAGTTTTTGAATTTTTTCTTTTTTTGATTCAAAATGATAATTGATGCCGAACTATTAATAATTAATTTGAACTAAAAAAATTTTCATTTTTGATGTGGTGATAAAAGTGATGGTGGCCAAGTAACTTTGAAAAAATGTGATGAGATCTTTTTTTTTCTTCCATTGCATTTCTTTTGAGAGGCATAAAGTTTTGGACAAATTTTTTTGGGGCCTTTCCAATAGCTTGTGACAAGTGCAAAAGAGAAGTCTTGGTTATGATAACTCTCCAATGAAAAGACCCATATGAGTGGATGAGGTTTGAACCCAGGGTTTAGTTGAGCTATTGTGAGTTGATCCTTGTTTAGGGCCGAGAGGGGATTGCAAAGTTACTATGTCCGAGAGTAAAGTGACCTTAACCCTAAAAAGGGTGTTGTTCAAGTCCCTCAATTGTCCTTGCAAAATGACATCAAATTTAATTAATCTACTCAAATGACCTGGTTACCATCCAAGTAGGTTATATCAATCCTAAAATGCTAAACATGTTTATAATATAATATAAATATATAAATGTAAATGTAAAATAATAATAATAATATGACTGGCTAATAATAATTGGCAAGATAACCAGCAATCATAAATCAGTGGTTATTACCCAACAAATTTCGATAACCTAATAATAGACACTGATTTTTTAAAAATAAAAAAAAACCTAACTGAAAATTATGGAAAAAAAAAATCAATAACCAGCCAACACTGGTAAAAAGACAAAGCATTGATTTTTAATTTTTTTTCCATTGAAATTAATGGGCACCTTACCTTAGTATAAATGTTTTACCTTCTATTTGCACAGAATGCCCTGGCCCAATTTTTTAACACTAATAATGGAGGGCTTTACAAAGAGTAAATTTCCCTCATGGATTGTTCAGGGGATCTCCCTCTTTTTCATCAAGAAAAACACACTCTCCTCTTCTTTTTGGTCCTGTGATACCTACCCACCCAATTCCCCAGTAAAGGGGATGATGATAGCCTCGGGCTTTACTTTATAACACTAAAGAAACCCATTGAATGTCTAATAACTAGATCAAAGCTTTTTTTACTTGTGATGACTCGGCTTCAGAATAGGTAAGCAACTAAGGTACACTTTGGTGCAGAACTTGTTGTTGTGAATGTGATCAAGCAATAGACTAGAAGAAGTGGCTTTTGTTCTGAATGCAGCAGCAGCAGCTGGATCATAACTTATGAGGAAGTTCTACCAAAGTTAAACCAGCTTTCTGTGGAAAGTTCATCATTGTAAAGGTATTTACCTTTTGTTGGCATTGTCTACCAAGGCAAAGAAGGATATTGTGTTTGGATTCATTGTAGTGTATAGTAGTAGCTTAACGGATTTTTATAGGCCCCTACTTGGTAATAATATTAATAATAATAGGTCTAATTTTTTTTATCTGAGGATTTTTGAAAGATGATATTTTGGGTGCTTGTGTTGTTGAAACTTGAGATTAGTTATAGAGAGTGTTTGTTCTAATATCTTGAAGGATTTTTGGTTTCTTTTAGAGGATTTTTTTTTGAAGATTATAATTTTTTTGCATGGTTAAATAAATATTTGAGTTTCCATAATTCTTCTTCTTTTTGCCTTGAGATAACTTTTGAATGTAAAATGGCATTGCCACCGTGTTGTGACACACCCCTTGTTTTTTCACTTGGAAAAGGGCACTTTTGATTTCGGGTTTGGGTTCTTTTGTACAGGGTAAGGCTTCCTTCCCATGGAGCGCATTATGGGTATTACAAGCCTCCTTATTATCCCAAAGTGTCTGGGCTCCCCTTCCCTCTGGTACAAGGGAGCTTACAACCGTAATACCTTAGTAGTAATTACAAGGCCGGCTTCAGCCCATGTCCACGGGATAATTAATTGATTTTTATAAATATTTCATTTGAGGAAAATATATATATTTCCTGGATATTTCAAATGACTCTTCATTTTCCTTCACAATTTTATTTTATTTTTTGCAAAATCATGTTGGAAGAACTTGCTAACCGTGCAACCAAATGTTTTTTTGTGTCGGGTAAAGTCCCCCCACAATGTTGAGGCATTTCAAACGAAGTGGCCTAGAATGAGGCAAGTCTGACCCCACATTTTGAGAATGTACCCCACCGACCGATGGGCGACTTTAATCATCATATAAAGCACAAGATGAACCTTAGCATGAACCTAAAATACACATAGATCACGAGGCATAGGAAGGCAAGGAGGGTTCTTACACCTACTCTATAAGAGTGGGAGGGATCTTACACCTACAAAGATCTTTCACATAGGCATAGGGATCATCCTCCCTCTCTTGAGGAGTAGGTTAAGGTGCCCTACAAATACACTAAGAAAATTCTGGGAGTGCCTTAGGTGTACATTATAGACTAGGGTACTAGGAGTCCACAAAGTGGATGATGGATGATACTTTGTACGGTACTAGGAGTCCACAAAGTGGATGATGGATGATACTTTGTACAGTACTAGGAGTCCACAAAGTGGATGATGGATGATACTTTGCATGACAGAGGGAGGAGCTGGAGATGGAAGGCAATAATGTGTGTGTGTCTGTGTGTGTGGACATTTGCCTGGATGCTCTGAAAAACACACACAACTTTGACAATTTGGAAGAGAGTTTTTTGCAGAGGGGAAAGGGGGAGGAGGCTTTTGAACATCCACAAAACATGCTATAAAAAGGTCTTGTATGGTTTGGTTTTTCTATGTAGTAATATTGATCAATCTTTTGAAGCCCAAAATGCTTTGCTTGCTTTGCTTGCTTGCTTTGCTTGCTGGCTGGCTGGCTGGCTGGCTGGATGCTGTCACACACATGTTGCAACAGCAGAGAGAGCATAAATATAGAGCTAATGTGAGTGTGTAAGATTTATAGAAAAAAATAAAAATCCCTGGACTCAGTCAATAAGCTTGCTCCAAGGTATGTATGTACAAATTGTGTGTCAGAACTGGGGGACTCCTGAAGCTCTCCAGTAGAAAGAAAGCAACTTATTATTAGGTATTAACAACCATGAGTTTTTTCAAGCTTGGATTCTTTTATATGGGATGAGCCTTTGCTTGCATGGCTTCTTTTTGGTTGATTTTTTCTTCAAATTTTGAGGAGATGGGGTTGCTACCCAACTTGCCACTTCCATGCATGACATATAATTGAAGCTCTAGGAGGCAAGGTGATCACTGATGATGGGTCCATACCATTCTTTACCTAGTATGAACTTGTTACACAAATTGTGATTTGTAACAAGTTTTGCACCATGGAATGGATCAAATGATGGAGTTTTCGGTAGCGTACCCAAACTGGGGATGAAATGAGAAGTCAGGATGAAAACAGTACACAGGAAACAAAACAGGGGAGCAAAGTAGTTTTCTCACCAACATTAGTCCTCATATGAGTTTCACCCCCAGTTTTGGATTTTGCATGATTTGACTGTCGGCAGCTCGTTCCTCTTTCATTACATCAAAGGCTTGCCAGCATAAGATCCTGCAGATATTCTGAACTGATACCCAGTTTCTTGAAATGGATTCGCTCATTTTATGGAGACACTCAAACTGGGGATGAAATAGGGACTAGAGAGTCAAACTAGGGCCCAAAGGGCAGGGTGACTTTAAACAGATAACTCTATTAATATTTTGAAGCAAAAAAAAGCACTAGGAGTCAGTCAGTGTTTTTTCTACTGGCAATTTTTTTTCCAAAAAGAGAAATTAAAAAATTCGAAAAAAAGAAAGTGATTTGGGAGGGTTTCAGTTGCCAAAAGTGAGGAGGAAAAAAAAGGTTAAAAAGTCACTGAATTTGCATACTTGGTTTTCATTATGTAGCAAATAATTATAGATGGATGATTAATGATTTGATATCTAATTAATAGCCATATTTGGCTAAACCTTCCTAATTATTTGGCTATACACTAGGAATGTGTGTCCATTCTTTCTATTATGGCACAAAATTTATACAATACAAGAGAGGGTTGGGCAATGTTGTTTTATGAGATGTAGTAGGATTCAGGTGTGGCCCAGACACAGTTGTTATGTTCCAATAATTTTGAGTGTCCAAAATCATCACTCACATATTGGGACTTGTAAACTATAAAGACTTTTAGTTGTATGTAGGGTTGTGATCAGAATAGTTTCTTATATATATATATATATATATATATATATAAATAATAATTTCCTTGATTTTTTTAATGCACTTAAATTATCATAAGTGCAATAACTATCTCTATTTTTTAAAATAGAGACTTATTCTACAATGGTTTAAAATCATCTTCAATTTCTTCAATCTTTTTTTTCATCACCATGTTTTTTCTTGTATGGTTTTTTTGGATGAACTTTTCTTTGGATGTTCATTCGAGGAAACCGTACAAGGAAGGTGGCTCTTGGGATTTTTTTGGGGTGCAATTTGACCCATTTTCTCTTGGATGAACTTTTCTTTGCTTGTTATTGGAGAAAACTATTTGGAGAAGAATGTGATTCTTGGGATGTTTCCTTTTTTGCAACTTGGGCACACTTCCTTAATCAAGTTGCCTTTTTTTTTTTAAAAAGGAGTTGAGTAAAGTTTCCTAAGGAGAAAAAAAATTGGGATCACATGTTCCATAAATTCCTCCATAGGGAATACATCTAGGGAAATTGCAAGGTTTAAATTTTTTTAGAAATTGCACAATAATGAATGTGTCATTTCATATTTTCATCTTTCATCCCTAGGTTTTTTCCAATTGTACAACTTCAACATCTCTTCAATTATATAAATTTTTAGTCATTATGAAAAATATAATCAACTTTTCATTCATTTTTCAACTCTTTTCTTAGAATTTTGTCCATGGTGCAACTTTAATTCTCGACCTTTCACTCATTTTGCCCTTTTTCTTAGTATTTCATTCATGGTGCAAGTTTTTTTTCTAAATTTTCATTCATTATGCAATCATTGTCCATATGTTTTCATATATTTTGAAACCTTATTCATAATTTTAAACATTTCACATAATTTGATTGTTAGTGAAAATTATAAAATTTTAAATAAAATTTAATTTCCCTAAGGAAGATATCTATGCCTTATGAGGCACAATTGTTTCCCAACCATTTTGTAGATGGGTCATTATGTGAGGCAACACAAACATGTATTGAGACAATTATTAAATAACACATTTGCCCCAAGGATACGCCATTCCTTGAAGGCAACACAACCATTTCTCAAAGCATGTATATGCATTTGAACCATGTGTAGGCCATCTTTATGGTAACACAACCATTTTTCCAAAGAACACAACCATTTCCAACACATTTTCCTTAGGGAAGATTCGCCAAGGCAACACAACCAAGGTAGGGTAATTCAAAACATTTACCCCAAGGAAAAAGGCCATCCCTTGATCAACACAACCATTTCCTTATGGAACGCAACCCTAGTGGGCAATTCAACACATTTGCCCTAGGGAAAACACAACCATTTTTTGAAAATGATTATCTTTTGTTTTCTAGAATAAAAGCCATCCAAGATGAAAATAGAGATGGTAAAAATGTTTGAACACAAGATATTTCATTTAAAGTAGAATTAATCAACCAATGTGCCACACCAAATTATGTAATTAAGAGGTAATATATTTTTAAATAATTAATTTCTTGTTGGACACCATCAATAGACATGTGTGCTTTTGTGTTGGAGATTAGCTTGCATTTAATTATTTGATACTAATGAGTGTTTGCCCATGTTTGCAAAGTTTGGAAATCATACCTATTTATATGGTGTGAACTTGTAAAACTTTATTTCAAGGAAAAAAAAGAAAAAACAAAAGGAAAAGGAGGCAAGAAATACATGAAACCCTACTTATCACAAAACAAAGTTTGCCATGGTTCATTATTTGCATAAATAAATGGTGAATATCCATGAACAAAGATTTAAAAAAACTTCTTTCACCACATACAAGATATGTGAAGTGGTAATGGAAGAAGGGTTCACAAGTGATCGAAGTTGAAAGGTAGCTAATCATGTAACTAATTTACAACTTATGATCATGGAAACATGCAACCTTTAGAATGCAATTGAAATTTTTTGTTTAAAATAAGTGATTAGGACCAAAAGTAAGGGACTCTCAAAGTCTTTCGTTTCCCACACATAGTTGACACAAAGTTGTAAAAAATTATCAATTTACCTATGTAAATAGTCAAAGACTTTTATTGCAAAGGGAGGAAATGATATCCCAAGTGGCAATCTGAATACAACTTCATTCATTTGATTGGGGTGCCTTTGTTATTGTGAAATCACACATAGAAGATGTCCGGGCCAAAAGATCTATATGTGTGGGATCAACAATCACAATGTTTGCAAGGGTTCAAACCCCTTCCTTGGAAACGACAATGTCAATGTGGTGTATGGATGTTTGAAACGTGGAAGAGGGAAGAACATTTAATTGTTCCTAAACCACATGAAAACCTACTTTTGTGATGGATGCAAAGACATCCCAAATGGCACCATGTGTCCCAATGGGTTCATTATCATTTGAACATTGTTGTAGATGGATACCCATAGGATTAATGGGATGAATGCAAACACAATAAAATAGGCTTTTGACTAAAGGATGGAACAATCAAAGATGAATTTGTAAAGCAATGGAAAATATCAATGATGAAAAATGGAACATGCATAAAATTCTTGAAGCATGAATGCATTGCCCATGTCAATTCATAGGAACACCCAATTAAGATGGAGATCGAAGATGCATCATATGTCCATGAACTATTGCTTCCCATCTTGCTTTAGTTACAACACCAAATTGGTGGGTGGGGGAATTTTAAAAAATGAATCATGAAATTGAAGGCATAAGGTGCAATTAATGAGGCAATATAATGTTTTTCCAAAAATAATTGGACAAACCCCACCAAATGGTTTGGCCATGTTTAGGAAACAAATTGCTCCAAGGACATGTGCAATGCATTGATGGATATATGTCCATGAGTGATATGTTAACAAAACTAGAATAGTTGGGAAAAACCACTTGCAAATTCTTCTAGATGAAAATAATCATTCAAATGTTCAAATACCATATCATGAAGACCACCAAGTAAAGGGGTGATATGTGACTAAAAACCAATTCGAATGAGTTGGAAGAAAGTTTGAGGTTTTGGTTTGGTTCATAATCTTCCACAAAAAGAGAAAAAAACCATTTGATTTTAGGCAAACGACTTTGAGAGTTAAAATTTGAAAGTTAACATGGTTTTATGATAAAGGGGGTTGAAGAAATGAGGGTAAGGGTTTGTGTTGAGTGTGAATATTTGTTGACATGAACCAATGTAAGCCTTTGGTGGAAGCATTTATGGGGTGGAGGTTGAAAGGGGCAGCTTGATGGCATAGCTTGAGCACAAATAAAAAGTTTCTCCTATAAGCTTTCCCAATTCCCAACTAGGAAGCAACCCAATTGTGTTTCCTTGTGCCTTGTTGGGCATCCTTGAGGAGGTAATATGATACACCATTAAAGAGTGACAAGAAAAGGTGCCACATCACAATGTCCATGGTGTCTTGAGTTGATTTTTCCAATGGAAAGTGTAAGGCTTTCTATACTTCACGATGTAACATTGTGTGAATGCAACAATACAATCATGGTTGAGGAAGACCTATTCACATGGGAAACCCAATCCCAAGTTGTGAGAAAGGGGGAAGGGATGGTGGCTAGAGTGAGGTTTAGATGGATGGGCATTAGTGGATTGAGGGACATGCAATAGGGGCATGAAGACGGCTATGTGCTAACTTTCAAACATAAAATTCTTGAACACATGTTGGGCAATCATTCATTGGAATGGTGAAAGATGAATAAGTTGGGAGTTGTGATACAAATTAGAATTACTAGGTTTGATTGTGAGTCCATGAGAAGACAAGGCAAGCATAGTAAGGAAATCAATGGTGATTGAAGGAGGTGAGGCTATTGTTGCTATAGATGACACAAATTGAATACGGCGAAGGTTGGCAAGGGAGAATAAAATAGTGATGGGATAGTTGTTTACACACAACGTGACGAAACAAAGGCATTACTCAAGGGCATAGTAAGGATAGAATTTAGAATCATAGGGTTTTGATAACAATAGATGCCCTTGGAGAAGATGGACGTTTGATACCCATAAAAGCTTTAAAAAAATCGTAGCAAAAAAGTCAACCAAAAAATAAAAGAATAATGAAGATGCACACCTAGTTGCACAATATGTTATATAGTTTAGCCAACTTACTCTCACAAATAACACAAAATGGTGGAAACCCACATGTTCCATTTTAAAGGTGCTCATGGGGGTATGTATGCCCACAAAATGGACCCTACATGTAAGATACTAGATACACATAAAACGAAATTTTGGATGTGAGAATTGATCGAAAAAAAAAAACATTCGTTATTAAAAAAAAAAAAAACCCCAACCTTTTCATTAGAGGTGAAGAAGAAGATTGATCCAATTGTTGGTCGGTGCACACAATATTGGTCTCCGAGAGACCACTTGGTCTCTCTCTATAGGAGAATGAAGATTGAACATAAGATTATTATGGGTGGAATGTTTAATGGGACTCCCCCAATGAAAGCCCCTCCCTCCCTCCCTTCTTGCTCCATTTTCCCTCTTCTTCATTGATAACCTTCTTCATGGTGAGGGAACTATAACCTGAGCAGCAACCATGTTAACTTAATGAGTGCAAAGCAAAGGGCTATGTTGGTAGTGCCAATGGGTGTGGGCCACTTTGGTTTGGTTTGGTTTGGTTTGGTGTTTACTACTACTACTACCTGCATCCAGTGGTATTCTTCTTCTCCCTCTGGTTGGTTGCAGGTGGGTCGCCTTCTTTCCATTATAGAAGAAAGACGGTGTTGGGCCAATGTCGAATGAATGAATGAAATGTACATCAATCTGACCAGCAAGCATCTGTGCAGCCAGTAGACGACACAACAAATCATTCAATGTGCACAAATGACTAGACCACAATTTTGTTTTGTTTTCGCAAGGCTCAAATAAAAATTAAAATAACTCACCCAATGACCATCCATCCATCCATCCATCCATCTATCTTCAAGTTTCTCATCCAATGACCATCCATCCATCCATCCATCCATCTTCAAGTTACTCATCCAATGACCATCCATCCATCCGTCCTCAAGTTGCTTATCCAATGATCATCCATCCATCCATCCATCCATCCATCCTCCTGGCTAATACCAAGGGAGGGGTGAAGAATGGGGACTTCTTCCATGTTAGGGATTTCTTCTGAGGAAAACAACTGTTTTGCAAATAATTTTTTTACAACAGTTCCAAATTAAAGAAATATTTAGCCAATTTTGGAGTTTTTACCAGCCAAAAAGCTCAATAAAACACAAAACAAATAATTTAAAGGGTGCAGTCTCATCATGGCCTTGGATGGCAGAAAATTCCATCACAATAATTTTTGAAGACCCAAAAAAAAATTGCAATTCCAAATGTAATTCCATCCCAATAATTTTGTAGACCAAATAATTTGCAATTCCAATTTTTTGTTGAAAAAGCACAAAATGTGGGCGAGGAGGAGGAGGAGGAGAATATATATGCTTTGGGTTGCTTGGGTGTGGTGGGGTCTTGAGAAGGAAAAATAAGTGGCATCATTGAATTTGGAGCTTTGAATGAATGAATGAATGAATGAATGAAAGAAACTAAGGATTTGGGGACCCACAACTGATTTGAGTGTTGGTTCTACAGCTATGAAATTGAGGAGTGATGACAAACCCATTTGTGAGGAAGGTCCCAACTGATTTTTGCCTGTATGAAATCAGTGAACAATGATGATTTTATTGGGGGGGAGGAATTGAGGCGCAAGGAAGAAAAAACAATAGTGAAAGAAGAGAGCGGGTGGGACCAGGACCAGACCAGAGCGAAGCTATAATAATTTGTTAACACAGACAGAGAAGAAGTACAGTGGGAAGAAGCTCGGCCACTCAGTGTTGATTTTGTTGTGCTGGAAAGCTTGGCTCTTGTAGTTACGTTTTATGTACTACTCTTTCAATTGTGTGTGTTGTTGTTGTTGCAATTTTGTTGTTGTTGTTGTTATTGGGTTTCTTTTTTTGGGAGTCTGGTATGGACATGCATACATTGGTTTATTATTATATCTGATATCACAGCCTACAATATAATAGTTGGTTTTTAGGGTTTTTTTTTGTTTTTTGGTTTTTGGGGAAACAAATGCACAGACGTTGTCATTGCACAAAGAAAAAGGTATTTTTAAGTTTTAGTCTTGGTAGCAGACAAAAATTGAATTTGTGTTTTATATGTTCTTTGCAGTAGACAAAAACCTAATTTGTCAAAAACCAATTGTATGTGTGATGAGCGGGAGGGAGCTGGCTGCATGGGGGCCACAAGACTCTCTCTCACACTCTCTCTCTCTCTCTCTCTCTCTCTCTTTCTCTTTTGCTCATTTTTTTCATGGTAGGCACTGACTGGGAACCAACTGCATCATTCACACTAATTGGATGCTGTGCCCATTATTGGAGGGGCAAGCTTTGGAAAGTATGTTTGCCAGAATTATTTGTGCTGCAACACCACAACAGGACAAGGGAAGGGGGGGGGAAGGAGGAGGAGGAGAGAGAGAGAGAAAGTAAAGGCACACTGAATGAATCAAAGCCATTCATTCACTCATCAATGGGGCTTTGTCTGTCTTCTCTTTTCTTTGCTTTTGGACACAACCAAGGCTCAAGCTTTGTGTGTGATGTCCAGGTTAGATAGAATCAGAAAGCCTGGAAAAAGAGAGACAGAGAGAGAGAGAGAGAGAGTAAATAAGTAGTAGACTGTAGTAGTAGTAGTAGTATCAGCAGCAGAAGCAAATACTACCTAGCTAGCAGCAGCCTTGTCATTACCACAAGCACATTCTGTGACTGACTTAGGGTTATCATGCTTCAAACTCATCATCATGCACTAGATCCATCATCCCCTCTTGCTGCCTGTTGTGGAGACTAGTCAAAACCAATGTTGGTCCAGTATATATGTACATGGGTATATTTAGGGTTTAGGGTTTAGGGTTTCTATAGATGGAGGTCTGCACATGGTATCAGCACATGGATAAATATTAGTAGCAAGTAACATACCAGTCTGGTAAGGACCTCTGAAGGTAATATACCAGCCTTGTACCAGTTTTAGGGTTTAGGCCTTCACAAAGGTTTCCAACAGTACCCAATACCCCGACCAAGCGGGTATGGAATTTCTTTAAAATGTACCCAAATACCAAGACCAGTGGGTATGTTCAAAAGTTGATACCAGACCAACACTGGTCAAAATGAACCCTAGGCCAGACCAAACCATAGCAGCCACCCATGTGCACCACGAAGGATGGATGATGGTAAGCGGTCAGGAAACAGTTTCTGTTGGTTCCCATTCCCTCTGTAACCATGATGGTTAACTCTGTTGTTTTCCTGCCTACTACTATAGGTAGTAAAAACAGCCCTCACCTACTTAGAAAAGTCTCTAGTTAGTTAGAAGTCGCCTATTTTCCAACCTATCTACCTATATATAGGGACCTACTTCTTGCAGAATGGGTTACCAAGGTGAAACCAGATATTAGCTCAGTTGAGGTTCATCCACAACTGAATGAATTGTAATGGGCATCATCCAGTGGATGGATGGATGGATGGATGGATGTGAGCTGGTGGGTGCTGGTTCACTCTGGCCAGAACTGCAGTTGTTGTGAGGGTAGTATGATGGCTAAATCCAATTGACTTGAAGTTGTAATCTACAATCCTTTTCTAAGTCCACCATACCTCTTTGAACTCCAGAGGCAACCAAGCTATGTCCAAAGATTTGAAGCTCTCCAAGAGCTTTTGATCTATGTCCAAGGATTCTAAGCTCTCAAGAAGATTTTAAGCTCTCCAAGCTGAGCTTCAAATCCATGCCCGAGGATTTTTAAGCTCTCTGAGAACTTTAAGTGGTCGGCCTGTCTATTACCCTACCTCTATAAACAGGGGGTGGGGGGAGTTCTCTCAGCTTCCAACTGCTTATCCAACAGTGCCTGAATCCAGGAACTTGTAATAGCAGATTAGTGTCTAATTTGGTATTGTGCATTGTCCCCCACAAGCAGCACTTTTCTGTATGAAATGGGTTTCTTCTTGCTTCAAACTTCTGCACTACACCACTAGATTTCAGTTGTGCAGAAAATAGTCAAATTCAGTTATGAGTGTATTATGGCTTAAATCCTGGATAGCTAGAAAGTTAGTTGTAATCCAGAATTTATCCTCAAACCTCTATAAATAAGGGTGGAAGTACTCAGCTTCAAAACTGCTGATCCAAGACTAATGCTTGAATCCAGGAACTTTGTAATAGTAGTAGTAGTAGTAGTAGTAGTAGTAGGACTCAATGTCTAATTTGGAGGAAGTCTGGGCTCTCAAGGTGGTGTGCATAAGGAAAAAAACACAGACAGCTTTTTGTGTCCTCATTGGTAAATCATTGATCAGGGCTACAACTTTTGTCTCTAATGAAAACCCTAAACCCTACTCACTTTCTACAATATCTGCTGCTTCCTTGAGCTCAAATCAAAAGTTTCATGAAATCATGCACATTTCATGACTTGGGTCACACACAATTTTTTCAAAATTTTCTGCATCATGTTTTTCATGTGATCTCCAACATATGTGGTTTATGAAACAACTGCCCTTTCCAAAATGAATTTTACATGACCTGTTGTTGTCTTATAATAAGTTGGGCTCAATCCTTTCAATCACACAACTATTGAGATTTTGCACTCCAAAAGGCCAATGCCAAAACAAACATTACTAGCAGCATCCGAGTTCCTTTGATACACTTATATGCATTGCAAATTTGTTTTCAGGACTTGTAATTTGAACACAATAATCAAAGAAGTCTGTTGGAACTGTTTCATCGACAAGTCTGCAATTAATCCATCTGCAAAATTGTGAAGCTTTGCACCATTTTGGGTACACAAGTTGACTCACTCACTCCTGCAACTTTGCACCGAGCTGCAACCGTCCCTGATAATACTATACCCAATAATCCCTCTTGAACAAGCTAGCTGAGTCCAGACATTGTTCAAGAGGATCTCGACTCTACTAGCTAGCCTAAATTGGTTCATGACTCCTTGAGACCTAGTGTGGCATTTGAGGAATTTGATTTTCCTTCAGCAACTCTTGAGCTTTGGCATCAGCTGGTGAATGAAAGAGTGCCCACCCAGGACACGGTTACTGAGTATGCTGGCCAGAAACTCCAAGAAAGACTTATGGCATACTCGGCAGATGTACTTAGTTCCCCAGACTTCTAGAATGTTCCAAGTACATATTGCAATGAAGATTCTGAGGCAAATTACTTATGCATCTTGCTTGCTTGTGAACCCATGAAAATATGATCAACATTTGATCTTATCGACTGTAAAACAGGAGAAATCATTTGATCTCTACTGAGGGAATTTAATGATGTTGTCAATTGTGTTTAGCCAACATTTGGTTGAGAGACAAAGGTCTTTGATCTACACTATAAGAAGGATCCTACAAAATTGAATGGTCAAATCAGAGTGAAAGAAGAAGATATCTATGGAAAAGATGCTGGCACTTGACCAAAGTTGCAAATCTAAGTTTTCTTGAAGGTTTTTGTGGGGGTTTTAGAATATTTCCATATAATGTTTTTTCATGGAGTTCCAAATAGTTTTAGATTGTTTTTGTTTTGTTTTGTTTGTTGCTGAATCATGTACTTGGCATACTCAGACCTTTTGCTGCATCACAGAAGCCTACTCATGGACTCAAATTTCTAGTATCTGTTCTACTCCAAAACCTTGCCACCCAATTTCTGGCAGATGGTTGCTAAACCTCGACATAGTCATCAAGTAATCGAATGCAGCTGTGCAGATTCATTCCATAGCATGAAAAGTTTGTGAACACCATCTGACTTAGATTCATTGCAAAAGAGGTGAAATCCCAAACTTATCTTGACAATTATTTTTACTCAAATAAACAACACAGTTGAAAATATAGTCCAAAGATGTTCAATTTCATTCATGAATTGTACAAGCATATAAATCCAAGAACTCAAATCCTTTCGCTGGATTGGAAAGTCCAAAATCTGTCATGTATTTTATTTTTATTTTCTGGCAATGCTTCAACAAATCTGAGAGGCAAAAGTACAAAATGCAACTCAAAACGAGCAACAGAAATAGGAGCATTGCTTTTGCATTGGACTAAAATCATAAGTCAGTCAGTTTGACACATTGCCCTTCTTGACAGAATTGAGAGCTCTCATTTCCTCTTCAATCCAATTGCCTTCTTTGGCAGATTGAAAGCTCTGTTTTAAATCCTGTTCACAAAACAAATTGTCTTCTTCAGAACTACATTCCAAGAGCTCTTCCTTGTTGCAGAAAATCTGGGCTGAATATATTAACAAATTTGCAGAGTTCTTTGTTGCTATGTCATCCCCCAATTGCCAAGGCATAAGGAAATATCATTGCCAGCACTGGATTTATGAAAGCACCAATTTGTGGGTTGTGGGTGAACAAGATTTGCTTGACAGAATAAGAGTTTTGCAGAGTCATCAACAACAACATAGCAAACTTTTGGATCACCATCAGAAGTCACAAATTTTGTTAAATTTTTTCCATCATGAGAAATTTCAAAGTTCCATTCTCTTCTTGTTATACAAAAAATCTCTTCTCAAGATGCAAGTTCCTAAAGAACAATGTATATCAATCTTGGAGGACCAACTAGGCTAGCAGAGCTTGTGAAATCCCATTGTAAACAAATTTGTTCTGAGTCTATAACTGCATTACTTACGTAGATTTCTTTCTTCAGCTAGTGTACATTGTTCTTTTCTTTTTGTCTTCTTCTAAACCTTGGAACTTTTCAACTACACATTGAAACGAATGCAATGAAACGATGCAACAATGTGCTACTATGACCAAAAACAAACATGAAAATAAAATCAACCCTAAACCCTAATAATCTATCCTTGCAAAAACACTTGTCATCCTTCAAGTGATTGATGAGGATGCAACTTGCATCTCCTATCTCCTACTATGGTATGATTTACCCACCACCCAATTCTCCTTTTGTGTACCAAACTTGGTGAAATGGTTTGTTTTGGTGCATAAATAAAATGGTTATGGTGACAAGTCAAGTTTCTTCTGAATCAAAACTTTTTTTCTTCTCAATTATGCGGGACAAAAAACCATTCCCATTTATGTTGGAGTTACAAACACACCAAGTTTGTAGCTATGGGTGACACACAAGTTCGTCTCTCTCAATCATGTTAGGACAAAAGCCTCCAAATAGGTAGGTAGATAGATGTGGAGTTGCAAATATACAACCCCGGTTTCTTTCCTTTTGTAGTTGTCCCCATGTTGCTACCTTACATTGAAAGGCCTATTAAATCATGGGTTCATGGAGGGTTCATGAATTATTTGTGTTGTTATTGTTGTGTCTATTTGGTGTTTTGGGGGTGATTTGCATGGGTTTTTTGTATTTATAGTTATAGTGGAAAGTGGCAAATAATAGTTAGGTGTAGAAGAAGAAGAACAACACTAACATTTGGTTGAGGTGAAGATTGGTAGGCTACCCACAACATAAGCTACCTTTTGGCCATTTAGCAACTTCACAACCAAGGGTGAATCATGGTCAAATATGCTTGCTTGGATTGTTTCCAAAACTTTGTGAGTGTTTTTTAGTGGCAAAACTTGGCGTTGTTGCCTTCCCCATGCCTCCCTTCCTAAAAGACTTATGGTCAAAATGGTCATCTTCCTTAAATCAATCACATAAATCAATCCTTTTGAAATAACATGTTTGACTATGCAATGTGAGTGGGCTTGATTTTATGCCATTCAAGCTTAAACATTTCAAATTTGTAGGAACCAATATACTTTTAGGGATTTTGAATTAAAGATGTTGAAGTATATGTAAAGAATACAATGTCAAGCTAAATAGTTACCAAAATTATAGGTTACAATTGAACAAAGAGAATAGATTAATTAACTTAACTTGCCACCCTAGTTCATAGTTTAATTTATTTCATTCTAACAGAATCAGGCTTCACAATCTCTTAGATGGAATTTGATGCCTCATTCAAACAAGTTTAAGTTAACCACACCCAATGTTTCACTTTCAAAAATATACTCCCTAATTTTAAAGCAACACACTCAACTTGAAAAACCTTTTGGAACTTTGGGTTGTAAGTTTGTGATCAGAGGTTGGTTTTTTTTCTTTCTTTTCAATTTTGTGATGTAACCAAGCTAGCAATCATGAACGAGAATATTTTGCCAAATTTGGCTATATACCCAATATGAGCATTTAAAAAAACCCATTTTCATTTTGGCTACCTGTTGGAACATGTTGCAGAGATTTGGTAGTTTTATTTTGAAATCTTTTTGCAAATTAGGGCTGTGTTTTTTGCTCTCATAAACCTTTGAATGTGTTGAAATCATATTTTCCAAAATTTGAATTTGCAATCTGAAGAATCTAGCTATTTGAATCTCACAATCCTAATGGAAAATGGTACTTATTAACATTTCGTGGAATGACACAACTTATGAAATAATCAACAATCATCACCACAAATATGTTCCTTCCTCATCTCATCCCATCATGTACCTTAGAATGTATTTGCATTACCAAGTCCATAACCATTTCATGTATTAATGTAAGCCATCGTAATGCCCATTATAGATATTCATGATCTTGTGACCAATCATAGGAAGTCACAAAAATTGCATTTTGAAAGTTTTAACTGATTTTCCAATTGTAACCTATGTTTGGTCTTTTTTTTTAATCTTATGTTTCAAGGTTTTGTTAACTAGCGTTTTGTTTGGTGTGAACTTAAGTCAAAATATGAAAAAATAAAAATATAATGGGAACATTTTATCACAATATTCCTGTTTTTTCTGAGAAAAAGGAAAATTTTGAGAAATGTATTTAAAAAACATTTTGCCACATTCGGATTCTACTTTTAGTTTGGTAGTGGTTTTTTTTACTAGTTTTTAAAATTGTTTAGATAGTTCCAAAAATTTGTTGCCATTTAATGCTAAATCCCTCTTGCAATGCTAGCCAATGATGTAACATCTGAAATTTGAAAGAAAAATCATTGTTTGGAATTACTTGCAACTTTTAAACAATGTTTTTGAAAATTATGTCATAAATCCAGTTTTTGGAAATAAAAAATTGAATTTTCTTGATCATAAGTAGGATTGTTTTTCAAATTTTTGACGTAAGAGTTGATGGTGGGCATCCCAAGGTAAATTTAACATTCATTGGTGATAAGTTCAAGAAAATTATCCAAAGTTTTTCCCAAACAATAGCAAAGTGATGATAGGCTTTTGGGGGAAGTTGAAAGGTGAGGACATTTTTTCAACAACATTTTTTCAAATACCAATTTTTTTCACAAATGTTTTGTAGAAAAAAATAGCATGTATTACAATTTTTTATTATTATTATTTTGTAGCAACAGTGTGAAAAAATTTCCACCAAAAAATAGCACTAATCCCCAAACTCAGCAAACTAGACTCGATAAAAATTGGGTTTTACATCTTAACTAGTCTACATACCTTACATCACCTCAAAATTGCATTACATTGAAAGAGTGGGTTTAGGGTTTAGGGTTTAAACATCATCTATCAAGTTCTACTGATGAACCTCCTGGGTTTAGGGTTTTAGGTTACTTCAAAAACCTCAATGCTGATGGTTTTCATGAAAGAACCAATGGTTAAAAAGGTGGTTTGTTTATTTTCCAAATTTGAGAACTCAGGTTGTGAACCCTAAGAATCGCCCTCATAACCGATGGGTCTGTTCCTGTTTATGATAACTGCCCAACACTGGATCAAACAATAAAAATCTCTTAAGGCAAAATGACACATCTCCTAGCATTGGGAACAAATTCATTCACATCCTTAACTCCCTTTAACAAAAAAGACTCCAATGAAAATCCAATTAGGAGACCTTATACGTCTTGATCACCAAAGGGATGCCAAATAGAACCATAGGGAACAAAATCACCAAGAAAGCTTGATTATGATGAGTGTAAAATTGCTTCAACATAATGGGTAGATGACTAATGCACATCTGACTTCAAAATATAATAAGATCTAGTATTATAGCCTGTGCCATTGGCCCAAGTGTGAACTTGGTCACCCATCTAATTTTCCCCTCCAAACCCATTTTTTGTATTTTAATTGAATTTCCAACAACAAAAACCATTCAAAATTCAATAGATCTCACACTTTAGGTCTAAAATTATCCAAATAATCTTCATTAAATCCTACCAATCGAGGGCTTTCCAACAATATCAAGAGTGCACCCAAATTCTCTTATATTTTTAAAGTTTTTGATTTAAATGAATTTTCAATGAAAAAATGGTTCAATATTCAATAAGTTTTTCACCGTAGGTTGAAACATTATGAAACCAACTCAATGCATCCCCTATTCATCAAGGGCTTTCCAATAGTATTGAGAGTGCAACAAGAGACACCATGACTCGAGAGATTTCAACATGACAAACAAATAAATGAGACAAACAAACTACCTTCTTTCATAGACAGATTCTTGTTGAACTACATCCAGTAACTTTGGTTAGCTTTCATTCCAGACCAAAGCTCAAAATGGATGAGTGATTATGAAAGAGAATGAAAAAAAAAAGTTGAATTTAACATTGGATGGTCATTACAACTCTGCTGTGGATGAACCTCAACTAAGTTAATTTCTGGTTTGACCTTGGTAACCCATATTGTAAGAGGTAGGTCCTATCTATAGGTAAGTAGGTAGGAAAATAGGTTGCTACTAGGCAATCGGATGGTTTACACTTAGGTAAGGGCTGCTTTTACTACCTACCTACTAATAATCCGCTGGTGGGTTGTTAGCAAGTAGGTAGTTAAAAACAAACACCTAAGCAAACCACCAAAACTAGATAGGGAATTGGAACCCAATGAAAAATAGTTTCTTGATCATTTACCATCCATCCTTCATGGTATGTTGGTTCACTCTAGCTCTTGAAATGGGGGTCCTAATTAGGGTTGTGTGTTGTTCTTGATTTGAAAATGAGCCTAAATGGTTCTAGTTTTGAAACTTTTTTAGTTCTTGTGATGGAATCTCTGATCTTGTCTTGAGATTTCTAAAACCTTGAGTTCCAATCCCTTTTCAAGAAAAATTTGAAACTTGGTTTAGTTTAAGATGAAGTCCAATTTCATGTCAATTACACACAAATAAACATATATATATATATATATATATATATATATATATATTAATGTAATATTAGTTAGTTCAATTAATTCACATAGTTCAACACACTATGCAATATATTAATAATGTCCAACCACAATATATAAAATGAACTATTTGCATAAAAGTAGGGATACATTCTTTTAATAAGAATAATTGTATCTATCTACCTAGAGAACATGTTTATATAAACATGTTTGAAAAAGGACAACACCCCCAATTAATATTCTAATTCAACTTTATAAAAAGGCTGGTGGCCCAATCTAGTTCCAACAAAACATTGAACTTCCAATCGCAATACTCGATAACTTGAACACAAATTTGCCTAAAATCAAGAATGTTAATCAAGCACAAATTTTGCATCTTATCACTATAAATCAAAGCAAGATCTTGAATTTGTTATAGTGATGATAGAAGGGACATGTTTATGATGAGTATAACAAACTAAAACATGAAAATGAAATATTAGATATAATTGAGTTTTACACAACTAATTAATATTAAATAATTATCTTTTAAAGTTCAACCTACTAACCAACTTTGTAAAATAAAAGTTCTGCTTGCTCACTTAAAGAACTTTAACCTTACCTTAAAAAACCTAAACCTTGGTTTTAAGATTTTTTTCTCTTTTTGTCAAAATTTTGATTACAATTCTGATTGTATAGCAAAGAGGTTAGTTCCACGAGATTTGATTCTTGTGCCCATTCCACCAAAAGCATTGTTGGTTCGGGCCCCATATTCGAAGAACATGGTGTTAAGCTTTTAACACTCTTAACCAGCAACATGCCAACACTGCTGGTCCTGGGTTGTATTACAATACTATTACACTACACACCTTCAGTAACAGGAACTGGAACACACAGCCTGAAACCAAATCAGCCCCAAATCTTTTCCTTGTGAAGAAGCTCTGCTGCTGCTGTTGTTGTTTACAAATCACATGTTTGACTTGCCATTGGATCCTCTCTGCTATAGAGAGAGAGAGAGTTCCTAAGGCATCTTATAAGTAGGCACAAGCTGTCAGGAATGTCACCATGCACATGATCAACTGTCTCCCTTGTAAGTAAAATTTTATTTGTGTTATTGGGTTTAATGAGAGAAGAATACATGAACTTCCTGAACATGCTTTACCCAACTAAATAAAGTATGCTTCCAAATTTCAGATCAAAATCAGAGCTTCTATTGCAAAAGCATTATTGACAGGTCTTTAGGAATACCATGCATGATAGGTATTTGGTTTTTCTAGCAGACACTAGTGTCTACACTTAGAGAGTATTGGAAAGGTAGATAGATTACAACCTGGGTATACAATACTGAATACATATACTTGTGTTGAAGAACATACCGCTCACAATGTATGACCCGAGGCAATACCAGCCTGATATGGGACCTGTGGTAATAATTCCATGCATGTACATCATGACATATACTAGTACCAATACCAAGTTTATACCTGTCTTATTTCATGCAAAAGTCAGCCTCCGACCCAATCTGGTATCCTCAAAAGTTGATACCAGTAGTAGTCCAATACTAGTTCTGAGCAAACAAAGTGGAGTTGAGCAACAAAGTTGAGCAAGTGGACAAACTCATGCTTGTGATCTGCATCATGAAAAGTGTCATGATACGGAGTCACTCAGTATGCAGGGAGGAATTTCTGAGCAAAGTTGAAGATGGAAAGACAGATGGAAAGACAAATTTATGCTTGCTGCTCCCAGCAGCATATATATCATTAAAAGCCTCATCATAAAAATACCTCAATAATTTTGGAGCACGGGTTTTTTCTTTTCAGTTTTGTGATGTAGTCAAACTGGCTATCATCCACAGGAAGATTTTAGCCGAATTTGGCCATAGAGCAGATATGAAAGTAGACAATTTTTAACATTCCTTTTTTGTTTTTTGGCTATCTGCTGGATTGATCCCCTTATAAAAATCTGGCAATTAAAAAAAATCTTCAAAACCTGGTGAAGTAGTAGGTGCCATTTTAAAATTAAAAAATACCAAAACTCTTTGTATGTGTCAAAATTATATCATATTTATCAGGTTGAAAAATCTGAAAATTAGCCCGAAATAAACACTGCAAGTTTTGGAGGAGTTGTGAGCTCACAAAAGTCGAGTACTTAGGCGCGCTGCTTTACACTAGGAGTCAGGGTTTACCCTAAACCCTAAACCCTAAACACATGCTAGAAATACAAAACACTAGTACCTAATATGGTTTTCTTTTGGGCCCATTTTCCCACTTGGCTGATCACCATCTGAAGACTCTAACTATTTTCCAAAACATTTAAATTTATTAAAAAAAGGTCGGAATGGGCTGGTGCAGGAAGGTCTGGATTCTCTGTTCTACCATTTGCTAGTCTCTCTTATTTTAAAAAGAAGAACATGCTGGTGACCAGCTCTTTTGTTGGTCTAATTGTTCAGATTTTTTTCACCTGTACATAGACACAAGGATGCGTGTACCAGCAGGCTCAAAATGTAATGCGCTTGCTGGGATTTTGCAGTGTACTACGTACGAGGAGGTCATCTTATGTTTCTGGGCAGGCTCTTACATTTTTGGAAGGGCTTGTTGTTTTTCTTTGTGTGTCAGATATTATGCAGCTGAGCAGTGTTTACACACACAGAAGGCCCCTCGGATGGGCACATCACAAGAATTTGGTGCTGCCCTTGGGCTGCTGCCTCAGGTGAGCCCTTTATTCTGGTAATGCTCCTGTCCATGATGGGCCTTAGCTACCACAAATAAAACCTCTCGGAAACAAGCAAGTGCGTGCTTGGGCTGGTTGCCATGCATTCGATTCTAGATTGAACATTGAACCTCATTGCTTGCCTCAAAGTACACGAGAAACCCAAGTTCATGAATTAGAGAAGAAAATCCTTCCTGCTTTCTCTCTGTCCCCACTGAATTTTGGGATTAGAATCCCATACAGGATACATGTGTGACACCTTATTTTAGGAGCCTGAAAAATTGCACAAAAACCTCTCTGTCTGTCTGCCCCCCTACCCCCAGGGGAAGCTCATGTTTGTCTGCCAATACACACAATTTGCTTCAGGAAGAAACAAAGAGATGACCCATTCAACTCTATCAAACTGGAAAAAAAAAATAGTACCCTCTTGCAGGCTTACTTTGACAGTTCTAAAATACATCCACAATTATTTGAGTCATAATAATAGTTCACATGAAAAAACTACCAGCTGGTGGAATTTCTCCAATTATGTTGTCCCATGTATCTGGACGAGGGCATGTTACAAGCAGAATCTGTCATCTGCAAAACACAAGAGCATTTCACATTTCAAAGGGAAAATGCCCAGTTTTGCTGGTAATTCTGCTGGTGCTTGATGTAGGGTAACACCCTGCTTCGTCTTCTTCTTCTTCTTCGAATGCATCACCTTACACCAATGGTATATAACCTTTGAAATGGCCATGTCTTGTTTGGCCTTCTTTATCAAGCTTTTTTCATCAATCAAAGGGGGGTGGGGAAGAAGGCCTTTTGCATCTTTCGAAGGCCTTTTTTGCATGCAAAGCTAAAATATTTTTTCAGCCTTTTTATAAAGGGGGGGGAAGATGACACATTTCCTCAATCAGTTCACTACAGACCCCTCACCACCCCCCCCTCCCCTCAAGGCTTCACTCAAGAAGGTGAAGGTCCCCATTGTAGGAGGTGTTGGCTGCTTATGGTGAAGCAAAGGTAAAGTTGGCTAGCAAGAAAAGACAAAACAATCAAATTTAAGTATAAAAATGGTATCATTTCACAACATATGGGTTTGACTTCTATTATTTGTACCTTTTCAGGTGCCCAAGTAGTTACATTAATAATTTTTAAATGCTACATTTCTACAAATAAACTTGAAACATCAAAAATTAAGTAAATTATTTGCTCATACATGTCAAAATTTTGGGAGCTTCAAATAGTTGGGTAAGTTGTATGAAGGACTTATCATTTTCTTTGGTTTCACTCCTCAATATCTAATATGTAGTTGCCTTATCGATCTACATATTAGGCAACTACATATTATTGCCATTTAGCTATTTATGTTTAGTTAAAACTTCAATGTTTATTACAACCCAGTTAAATTATTGAATAAAACGGAATCCCTAATAAGACTCACGGGGAAGAGAAAAAATTGTGCTATATATACATATAATGATATGTTTTCATGACATTAAATGCAATGATAACTCATCATTGTGGAATATTTTTATTTTGACATAACATGAGGTCAAAATTTTCATAATTAAAAAAAAAAAAACTCCCTTTTAAAAAATATAAATAAATAGTCAATGTTTTTCTTTTCAAAATTGTGAGATAGGTGGGCTGCTGATTATTCAAAAGAGCGGACTTAAACAAATTTGACTACAGATTAAAGAGGAAAGTAGAGAAGTTTAGGAATTGTGCTATATGTTGGGGACATGCTAGAACCTACTGTCTAAATAAATATGGTGAATTCAAAAAAAGATTTAGAGAATTGCTTGGGTCTGGGTTTTAAAAATCCAACAATGGGCAGTTATGAGGTGGGGATAGGGTTTGGGTATGTGATTAACTAGTACAAGCCGCGGTTCTTTGACAAATACCCAAATGGTATATACATAGGTTCTTTAACAAGGGTTTTTCAAAGGCCCCCTTTGAAGCCCCGTTTTAAAAATAAATATCCAGACTTGTATACATAGGTTCTTTAGCCAAGATATTTGAACCCCCCCTTTGAAGCCTTGGTTTTTTAACAAATACTTAGAATGGGTATCACAAGTTCTTTAACAAAATATTTGAAAGCCCCTCTTTTCAAAAACAAGCGTTGGGTCTTTAATAACCTTACAAGGCTTGGGTTGTAGGTTCTTTTTATTCACAAGGTAGCAGGCAAAGCAAATTTACAAGTTTTGAAATCTCAACGCAAAGTTTGTAAATTAAACATTTACAATGCAATATATATATAAGGTCATGGTGAAACTTCAAGTTTAAAGAAAAAATCATAAATGTTTTGTTCTAATTTGATTACACAAATGTTACTTGAAATTTAAAGGCTTAACCCAAATAGTGAATTAGAATGAAGGTTTTTTTTATCATGTTTAATGGTTCTAAGTTTTAGGTAGCTTTTTCGTCATTCTATCTTTGATTCAACTTTCAATAGACACCCTTCAAGATTATCAACTTGTTTTTCAAATTCAACTTCTAGCCTTGATATCAACTCAAATTCCACCTCCAATGTAGATGCAAAGTTAGTGGGTTTCAAGCAACCAATTCATGTATTAGATGGTCAATTTTTGTTGACAAATATGAGTTTTTTCATATTGTCCATTTGGAAACAACACTTACAAAGTGTAATCAAAATGCCAACAATAGAAAAAAATATGTTTTGTCTTGATTTAGCTAGCTAGGATGTCAAAAATATGTTATATTATTATAACAATAGTTGGAAACTTGTGTTCTTTGCATTGCTAAAACAAAACACATTTGCAATTTTTTGCATCAACAAGATACTAACGAAATCTAACAAATTCTTTTGACACCAGAACCATGTAAGTGTTTGCATTAGTTGTTATGGTGTGAAATGGATCTTGAACATGAATTTGAGATTGAAGATCTTCAATTTCTTCAACAATAACAAACATCAACAACTTGACTATTTTTGTCAATAAAGGGAAAAACAAATCTTCATCATATTTAACAATAGCAACAACATTTTCATGACCTAAATATGTGGTGACAAACTACATGCTCTTAAACCTTAAATCAAACATCAAAGCCAATATATTATGGCCTTGCTTCCTATCAATTGCATGGAAGATGGAAAGAAAGGGTAGAAGAACTTTTAAAATCTATTGCTTCATGCAAACCAAAAGTTCTTTCAACTTATGATTTAAAAAATCCTCCTAAACAAAGTTGTCAAGAAAAGTTTGGAATGCCAACTATTTTTTAATATCTTAACAAGTTGATGTTATAAATTGCAAGGCATCTCAGAGCAACCAATGTCCACAATTTTAGTTCAAAACACAATCGATGGCATTTGGGGACAAAACTTTTATCATAGCTTCAGATACCACTGAAATTCTTGAAGATGATACACAAGATTGTAATGCCATAGATTATCAACTATAACATATTGCAATGACAATTCAAAATGTTAGTGCATTATGGAATAATAATACATGATTGGTAAATCTATGATCAACCAAAAAAACCAAACAAATAGCACCCATGAACCAAATAAATAGTTAGAATTTAATCAAAACCAAATAAAAAATAATAAAAAAGAAAACCACAAAACCAAAAAAAAAGTTGGAAAATTCATGAAACCACAAAACAAAACAACCATAGAATCACAAAATAATTAGAATGTGATAAAAAATGGCTTACCTTGTTTTCATGGGTGTGTTGAGTGTTCTAGGCATTAATATATTCAATGCAAGTTTTATTTCATGCTTGCATGCCTTGACAAATTTTTTTGGGCCATGTAATAATACATTTATGGATGGTAGATTGAACGGTCTTCATAGATGCACAAGGCATATCAATAGACATTTTTTCATCTATAGTAATGTATTGCATGATATAATTGAATCAAGGCATTTGAACAAGTTTGCAGGTTAGACCTTTCATCCTTAATGGAGGTAATAATTTTTTTAGTTGAGGAAAACTTTTCTAATAGCTTTCTTGTAATTTAAGAACCATTACTATATCTTTTATGTTTGTGACCTCCAACAACCCAATAGTGACATGATTTGCCTCTCAAGCACTTGAGATAAAATTAATAATGACATAAAAAAACATCATGTGCTCCTTTTGACATCCACAAACAAATGTGCAAATGACTAATAAATAATTAGCTAATGTAGGTTGCACATATGCAATCATGGTTTTTCTAACCAAATTTGTGAAAATATCTTCAATAAACGTCTTCTTGGATGGGAAGACAACTCATGGACATAATTTAAATATACTAGCTTTTGGAGCAAAGTGGATTGAATAGTCTTCGTAAATAACAACCCTTTAACCACAAAGAACATCAGATGTTGTTTGTAGAGCTAATACCATGAATACTCAAAATAGAATTTGGAAAAAAAAACCATTACTGTTAGTAAGAACTAAAAATTTAAAAGTTGAAACAATGACAAATTAGATTAAACTTCACAAACTTGAATTTAATCACAATAAAATGTGATAATATGAGATTTACAAAATAAAAATTCAATGGGGTTTAAGGTTTAGAGGTTCATAATTTAAAGATTGTAGTTCCATGATAGGAGCAAAACATAAGTTGCTTTTTGAAAATATCTTCTCACCCGTAAAATTTCTTGCTTGAGCTATAAAACAAGCTCAAAAGATGAGGTGTGAAGAAAAGGCCAACAATGTTATTGGTTTAAATGAAAGGCAACATGCAATAAAACATGAAAAATAACAAAAGATGAACAATGACAAGTAATGAAACATTAGAAGTTCCCTTGACAAGAGGTGAAAGATGATGAAGTACATGCAATAATTGTCAAAAGATCCCTTTGACCTTCACTACGCCACAAGCACACAAAAAACCTCCAAGCACAAACGCAAGGTGAAAAGTGCAAAAACAAAAACAAATAGAACACAATAAGCCACATACCTTCTTCTAGTTCACTTACAAATGTGTGGTCAATATTCCCTAAAGCTAGATTCGTTTCTAGCATTCAATACCTTCAAGTAGTTAGTAGGTCATATTAATATAACATCATTGCACCATTTGACATCGCAATGTGAGAAAAATTGTGAATATGGGAAAAAATAAATTGGCAATTGTAAAAAGTGAAGGATACAAGAAAAGGAGATTTTTTTTTAGCAAAATAAAAGTACAAAACCTTGACACCTAACCCTAACCCTAATTAAGACTCCTCTAAGTATTAAAAACATATGAATTGAGTTTTAAAAAAATAACCGACTAATGCCCATTCTCCATTCTAACACCCACCCCACACTCTTCTCTCTAGTCCTGTAATGTGCTTACTTAAAGCCTAGAGGTGGTGGAGTTAAGTCCTCTAGCCTAACTTAGTTGCAAGTAAATAATGACCAAATTTGGGAGGTGATTAATTCAAGAAAATAGTACTTGCTAGTGTGGTATGTGGTGTTGTTGGTGCAAGTGTAAACCCTAATTTGGTTTCCTTTTGATTTTGTTGAATTCTATAGCAAACCACCCACATAGTAAGTTTAAGAATTAGGAAATCATTTCGAAAGAATCCTACTCATTCAAGGCTTTTTAACAATATCAATAAATGGGTCTCGATTTTCTTTAATTTTTAATTTTTTGAAAAATAAAATTTCAATGAAAAAATTGTTCAATATTCAATAGCTCTAGTGCTGTAAGTCTAAACATTATGAAACCACCTCAATGCACCCTCTAAGTACTCGTCGAGTGATTTCAGCACCCTCACTCAAAGAGAGGGCTTTTCAATGATATCAAGCATGCAATAGAAGACACACTCATTTGGTAGAGATTTCAATGTGACAAACAAAACAAACAAACAAACAAACTACCTTTCCTTCCTTAAGGAGATAGATAGATATGTGATTCTTTCATCTCTCAATTTCCAAGGAAGACATTTAATTAAGTTTTTTTTGGTATACTCTACTACCTTGGCAGCTTGGACCATGACTAATTACATTATTTTTCAAAAATGTTGAAATTCTAAATTTTTAAATTTTTGTTTCAAATAACCAAAAATTGTGGAAGGAATTATTGAATCTTCAAAAAATTCTATTTTTTGAAATGAAAATACCAAAATAAATAAATAAATAAATAATTAATTAATTAATTATTCGGCAAGCATGTGTCGAATTTACATTGTATTAGAGACTCCACCACACAACTCCCCAATACCCAACACCCCCTTTCCCCACCCCCCTCGCCACCCGCCAAACAACTCCAAGGGGAAAGGGCAAAAAGGAATCACAAACAAGACCCGCCAGCAGTAAAAGTTAAAAGTAAACCGGTAACTCTGACAACGTGACGTCACGACATGCACAAAAGCCGTGAAGTACGTAATAATTAGACAAAACTGTTACCGATTTAATTAAAACTAACGGTAACTGCCACAAATGTGAAAAACAAAAACACACTTCCCAATTACCATAGTTAGTTAACTAAAACTTGAAACAAACTCACTAATTCGGCCAAACTCACTAATTGGACCAAACTCACTAATAAGGCCAAACTCACTAATTGGACCAAACTCATTAGTTAGGCCAGACTCACTAATTTGACCAAACTCTCTAATTAGGAAAAACTCAGTAATAGGACCGAACTCACTAGTTAGAAAAACCTGTTATTTAATTAACGGTAATGGCCACAAATGCGAAAAAACACGCTCCGCAATTACCGTAGTTAGTAAAACTTTAAGCAAACTCACTAATTGAGCAAAACTCACTAATTAGACAAAACTGTTATTTAATTAACGGTAACAGCCACAAATGTGAAAAACAAAAGCACACTCCCCCATTTACAGTAGTTAGTTAACTACAACTTGAAGCAAACTCACTAATCGGCCGTGATTAGTGAAAAAACCCTTTGCCATGCACTTCGTCCTTCTCCATTCATCTGCTTCTTCGTGTGCGTCGTCGTCGTCGTCGACGTCGTCGTCTTCTTCTCCTTGCGAATTTCTCGCAACTCTCGTACTTAGATCGCCTCAAGCTTGAGATTCCTTTCTTTCTCTTGTTGTTCATTGAAGTTTTGTGTGCGCTGTATGTATGTCGTGGAGCTTTCTTTCCCCCTCTTTTTTTAGTGTTTTTTTTTCTGTTTTTGATTCTGCATGTATGGATGTATGTATGTATGTTTCACAACTTTTGCAATTTGGGGAAACCTTGTGAAGCTCCGCAGTTTATTCCTTTGCGAAGTTTGCATAACAGTTGCGATTCTTTAGTATACGTGATCACAAGCGCAAAAAAAACATCTGCCACACAGGACAGACCGAAAGACAAATAGATCAGAGAGACCAGAGAGACCAGAGAGACCAGAGAGAGAGGTGTTTTGGGTTGCTGGTTCTCATGTCCTGGTTGTGAGTGGAGTTTGGAGCTGCTGCACAGAAAGAAGCAGAATCGATCATAGCTAACGGGGAACTGTACTGCATTAGTGTTCTTGGCGATTGATGATACTTGTTGTAGGCCGAGTTATCTAAGCTCAGAAGAGGAAGAAGAGGAATGAAGCTGTTAAGCAAACACTTGTTCTTCTTCTTCTCAGTATTGCAGTGCGATTGCAGCAGATCAACAGCCGCGGGGGAATCTTTATGATCATAAGAAGAAGCAAAAAAATCCCAGCTTGAGAGAGAGCTGGCACAACAGCAGCAGCAGCAGCAGCTTCTTATATGATCAAGTCTCCAGGGATTCTGCTGAACCATGATCGAGTTTTTTTTTGTGCGAATTAGTTGTTGTTCTGTCCCGCGACAGTCGAAGAAGTTTGACATGAGAGAGCAGGAAAACATGTTGCAGCTTTAATTCCATTCTGGAACTGCTTTGAGGACTACGGAAGTCGTAAGAAGCTGGAAAATTGTTTGCAACAAAAGCTAACTGAACTGCAGTAATGCAGTCAATGGGGGTGGCAGCAGCAGCCGCAGCACTGGCAGTAGCAGCAGCTGATGTTACGGAAGACGTTGGTTGTCTAGATGAAACAGGACTTGCAACGCTTAAGGGGTTCCGCAAACTGTTGAGGAAGGAGAAAGCCGACTTGTTGCAGCAGAGGTTATCGGTGCGCGAAATGGCTTCGCAGTTCGAGAGAGAACAAGCTGCAGCTCACGCTGCCGCCGCCACTCTTGCCAATGTCCAGGTAACACACATGACCAACTTATTCTTCACTCACGAATTTTGTTCTCAAGAATCACCAACAGCTTCTTTCATCGCGGGAGTCGTGGATTGTGGGGCCCGGTGTAAGCTGATCGTGGACTGAATGAATGCATGCTCATGGGCAGTAGTAATTTGGCTTGATTGCAGCAAAAGGTGAAGCTGGATATGGCACGGCATCAGCAGCATGATCAGGACATGATGAAGCCTGCAGCACTAGCAGTGGCACTCAAGAATTTGCGCTCTTTGCTCTGGGAGCTAACGTCGTCGTCGGGGCGCGGCGTCAAGAACAACAACTACCACGACCACGACATCGTGGCGGATCAAGCTCTCATTGCTGTAACTGTCCACTAGCTCTTTGTCAAGTCCTATCTATTCCGTAGCGGCTGAGCTCCACAGTCCCCATTGCAAGAGCTCCGGCCTTATCCAAATGCAAAGTCTAGCCCTTGGCCATAGCTAGACAACAAGCTCCAGCAGCTAGCTGTACAGTTCCTGCTTCAAGATTGTTGAGGTTTTCTAGTTCTCTCTAGCTAGTAGTAGTTCCTAGTGTTTTCAACAACATTGTCTGATGCAGCAGCATCTTGTTCATGCATGCGATTGCTGCTGCAGCTTGAGGTAGTGGAATCGCAGTGGGTGCAAAGAGAAAGTGAACTGGAACAGGAGAGGATGGAGATCAGACAAATGGCTATCACTTTCAAACAGGTGCAGATCATCATCCAGACTTTGCCTGCAGCAACTGCTACGAGTGTCTATTATCCCTGCATTTCTCATGTCTCTGCAATGGAAGTATTTCCTTCTCTTGTTGTTGTTGTTGTTGTTTCCTTTTTGGAAAGGGGGCCCACAGACAGGTCTTGCAGCCAAGCTGCTCCTCGTTAGAAGACTGAAGTCTCATGTTTTGGAGGTTGCATGATGATGATGATCAAAGAATGCTGTGCATACATGTATGTATATATATATGTTTTTCGTCTTCTTGTGGAGGGCTAGCTAGGCATCAGAAGATGCAAGGAGGATGATTGATGAGGAACGGGCGAAAGCACAATCTGAAATTGAAGCTGCACGAGCTGCTACACTACGTGTGGAAGCTGCATTAGAGCAGCAAGCTGAAGCCTTATGTTTTGCTAAGCAACAGGTATAAAAGTGGAACCTGCAGCCAGTAAGAAGATTATTTTTCACCTGCATTCCTCAAGATCAACTCCTTCCCAGTACATACATACAGCAGCCAAGAAGAAGATTGTTCACCATAGACACATATGTCCAACTCCTTGGGCTTCAACAATCAGCTACCAAATTTGTGTATATCTGATCCATCATGTTGCAGGAGCTTGAAGAGTTGAGAATGCAAGTGAAAGAAGCCCAGAGAATCATGATGCTTCATGGACCAAGTAAGGTGAGATCAGATTCTTCAATCATGAGTCAGCTGCCACTCCACTAGTTGACTGATATTCAGCAGTAGCGAGCCTCAAAATTGTTTTGTTTTGTACACATGATGAGATGTCAAACACATGCAGTTGGTTACATGGATGTTTTGTGTACAAAATATTCCAATCTAATACTGGAGCTGCTGCCCGAGGCTTAATCTAAGATGAATGACATGATGGTAGGTGATGGATATGGAATATCAAATTGCTGGATTGCATCAGCAACTCACTGACAAAGCTTTGGAGAATCTACAACTTCGCAAAAAGGTATGTATGTATTATTAAAAGGGTGTGTTTTTCTTGATCCATAGACTTCCCATGAGTCCTCATCTGTCGGTCTCATGATAATTTGAAGTCAGAAACATAATAGTACACCAGCTTCAGCAGGAGTCTGGAATATGCAAAACAAAACACGACTATTTAGTCTAGCTACCTATAATGGTGGTATTTGTTGTATGATCAGTTGGAAGCAGCAAAGAGACAAGTCAATGGACCAACACAATTTGAGATTCAAGGAGAAGAGCGATTGGGTGCATGCCTAACTATTGCACCAACTTGTGCTGAGAACGCTCCTGAGCTTCACAAATGCATCATCCAGTGGTTCAGTGTCTCTGCAGTCGATGGAAGCAAGGTGGAGCCCATAAAAGGTGCAGTGCCATGCTAATAATTCTAAGGTGTTGTCCGTCATGAGTTGCAATTAGGATATCAGCTTAGTTAGGAGTATTGCATTTTAGAACTGCATCTAATTCACATTGTGCTTGCAAAAGAGTGTGTGGGTTCTCTCTAAAACCCTAATTTAACTTCATATCAGTGGGTTGGCTTCTCATGAGTTGCCATTCTTTTTGCAGGTGCAACCAGACCTCAGTATGCTCCAGATCCAGTTGATGTAGGGAAGCTTTTACGAGTAGATGTTGGTCTCCCAGATGGCCGATTAGACACTCTTTTCACCTCAGGACCTCTAGATCCAGGTATGATGTACATATTTCATGGGACAACACCCAATAAAAACAAAAGGCCACCTAAAGAGGATTTCACTGAACTGTATGGCTCATGTAGTCTGGAAAACTTTACGTTTTGCAAGATGCAGTGCAGCTGCCTCATGGGACTGGGCACAATCCTTCTTTTTTGTTTCTAATTTCAAGCGACCAAATTTGATCATGACCATGATCCAAGAGGGTCATATCTATGATTGGAATTGCTCTGATTTGTGGTCAGGGGTTATGTTGTTTATTCTCAAATTGTTGGATGCACTACCAGAGTTTGTGTCTGACTTTTGTTGTATCATTGGTACCAAGTGAAGATGTCCTGTATTTTGAACATTTTTTTCTTTTGTGGATCATCTCATTCATTGCAGCACCAGGATTAGGCAATCAAGTGGAAGCTCTTGCCAGAAAAGGCAGTGCTGAATTCAATGTAAGTGTTCCCATATAAATCACATTTCTGGAACTTAATCATCCCTTCATGTACACCTTCTTCACTATACTGCATGTTTAGGGTTGAACTTACTTTTGTAATATCTTTCTTATGGAACACCTATGTCTCCTTCCATTGTAAAGTTGATATGGCTTTGGAGTTTTAATTTTATCTGCATTAATTTTATTTAACTCCGACATCACAATACATGTTGTCAGTTGTTCATGAAGAAATCTTTAAAACAATTGGGGTAGCCTGGTGTTCTTTCTTTTTGGGAGTGAAGGTTCGAGTATACCAGGAAAATGGAGAAGTTGTCAGGAAGCCACCACATCAGGTGCTTCTTGTGGATAAGATGAGAATCAAACTTCTCAAAGGCCGTTGTACTAAGGTCAAGGAAGAATATTCCTCGGCAATGCAGGTTGGGAAGAATTTCTTTTCATTAATGTGTTCCCAACTTCACTTCTCACCCTCTATCATGCATTATAGTTATTTGTTGATTTGATAACTTGCAAAACATATGTGCTACAAAGCAAGGGTGGAGGTAGTAATTCTTTAGGGAGCTGCTGCTCTTAAATACTACCTGAAAAACTTTCACTCTAAAATCTGATTTGACGTGAGCAGCTATGTGGTGGAAGAGGAGGAGGTGATGCAGCTGCAAGGAGCTTGTACTGGTCGCCACGCAAAGGTGTGCAATTTATGTTGGTATTGGAGAGCGAAAGAGACCGGAATGCTGCCATCATGTTGGCTAGGCAGTTTGCATTCAGTTGCAATGTATGTGAATACAACACTCCTTTCGCTAGCTTTCCAGCTTTCCATGTTGCAAGTAGAGATCAGACACAATGTGGGAACAGCAACCAAGGATACCATATTGGTTATTGTGCAATGCTTTTGTTTTATATGCATGCACATTGGAGTGCAATTTCACCACAACTGTGGATATGATTGATGTTGCTGCAGATAATTCTCGGAGGGCCTGATGATTGTTGACATCACAACACCCCTTTCACCATTTCAACCCCATCTTGTAATATTAGTAGTGCCAAACACCCCCCTCCTTGGTTTCAGAACCTTCAATTGCAGCCAGCATAAGGTGGATATCCATCCCAGTGGACCAAGTGAAGACAAATTCATCCGCTTCAATTTTTCTCACATCTGGATTTCTTTTGTGAGTATGAGCTAACATAGACTATCAAGTTTCTGAAAACATTAAACACTAAACCCACCCTCCTCCTCCCCTTCAAGACATTGTAAAAAAACCCTGAAAATATCTGTCATACATGATGCCATAGATTTTTCACAAGTTGCCCCAGTTTAGGCAGAGCTATTATGCAGATGTTTTTCTTACATAATGTTTTCTTCGTTTTTTAGATGACATGGGTAATATACATAATTTATGAAAAAATATGCCTATGATGATGCCACACAAATACATGAGGAGTACCCTTATTAAAAAAGTAGTTTCAGCATTGTATTTATAAGTCACAACTCAAGGGGTCCCCATTTTTCATGTCAGATATTTGTGCACCCAGACTAAGGTTTAGATATGGCAAAGTTTCTAACCATTTTGTAGTTGCCATAAGAGTGTTTGGGAAGCACAAGATTCAGTTGTTGCAGTTTTACCAAAGAGCATGTATCCTATGATGATGTTTCTTGTCAAGAAAAATCTGGAAATTTGGAAAGGTTGTGTTGAATTTGGAAGTGCCTATTTCCCATCCTAGAATTCATATCACATTGCTATAACTTTTCTTCTTTAGACAAAGAGTTGGCTTCAGAGTTGATGGTTTTCACTACTTCATTTTGTTATCTTTTTGAAATTGGTAGTGCTATAATGGGTTTTCTTGGGGAGGTCTTGCAATAGTGTCAAAGCATACTTGTATTTTATTTAGTTTTAAATTTTTGGCACAAATGAAAGATTTCATTGCAAAGAGGGAAGGGAAGTACATGGGCAGCACACCACCCAGGCAAGCAGGGAGTGCAACCACAAACTCAACCTGAACTTAAACTAATAAAACCTCTCGTGCGGCCATCTAACAATTCTACCATATCTATTACACAATTCTCTATGTATGCCCAAGCTTTTGTCAAAGCCCAGGAGATGTTTCATTTTCACTTCCAGGACCTGCTTGCAGAGCCATAAGCATCTCAGCCAGGCAGCTCTCACATAATCCACTAGGTTGTCCCAAATGAGCCTTTGTCTCTTTATGGTTGTGCCAGCTCTTGCTATTAAAAACCTTGTTGTTTCTCTCAATCCAGATGATCCCCAGAGTGATACTGCACAGTGAGGACCACAACCAAGAAATAACTTGAAAGCATCTGGGCTCTCTTGCAGTGAGGATGCAGTGTCTCCACTGCATAGGAGCAAGTTGTTGAGTGGCAGCGGGTCCATTACAAACACAATTAAAAATCTCATTGACAAACTTCTTGTTAGAAAATATTAATACCTAGGGTTTAAGTGACCAATAGTTGATAAGTACACAAAATGAAAGGGCGTATTTCCAACCATTACAACCTTTTTGAGATTTCTCTCAGAATTGTTAATGATGTACCTTTTGACACTGCTGAATTAAGAGTCTACATCTTTTCTCTCCTTTGTGTTTTGTATCATGGTGTCAAAGCTGGTTATTCACAAGATTTAAGATAAATATTATGCACTTTGATAATGAACATATCATAGATTAAAATCTTTGTGAATACAAGAAATTCATCAATTGTGTTGCATCATAGAGTGATAGACAATAAAGACATCCTCAAATTTGATGGTTCATACTTCAATGTATGGAAACATCAATTCACTTACTATGATGGCAAAAAGATTCATGACTATTGTGGATGGCTCAAAAAAGAAACATGTAGCATCCATCATAGCGGGTAACTCAACCATTGCCTCTTACTGGAAAAGGGAGTGCTGCTGAGTGGGAAAATAGAGATGCATTGGCATGATCTATCTACCTCGACAATATAATGATATCTCATATTCAATCATTCCAAAACTCTCATGAAGCATGGGTGGAATTATGCAAGTTGTATGGGGTAAAAGATGTTGTCATTACAATGCACTTGAAAGATAAATTACAAAGCCTAAAAATGAGAGAATCAAATAGTGTAACAAAACATATTCATTTATCTCAAGTGATACTTAAACAATTGGTTTCACTTGGAAGCCTAGTTGATGATGATGATGATGATGATGATGATGCAATTTTATCATTGATGCGTAATATGCCAAATAGTTACAAACATTTTCTATCAACCTTGAAAAGACAAATGGGATTGAACCTACAATTTTTAGTTACATACCTTATTCAAGAAGAAACCTTTGATGAAGGATTTTGGATTTGGAAATGACAACTCAAAGGTTCTCTTCATAGGAAAGAACCTTATGTCATTTCAAAAGAAAAATGTCCCTCGTAGGACCTTACAAAAAGATGGAGGAAATCTAAATGCATTTTTAAATACACCTTATGTTCTTAATAAGAAAAAGGTAATATGTTTCTATTTCAAGAAACCAAGCCATCTCAATAAAGATTGTTAAAAAATGATTACTAATGAAAAGAATAAGACAAGGAAATATAATTGTTGAAGATAATAGATTGTATGTTGCAACAACATTAATTACCAAGGGAAAAGATCCCAATTGATATATTGACACATGAATAAGTTAGCATATGGCACAAGAAGTCACCTTTTTTTTTCTTCATATAAACCTTGGCAAATATTAGGTCAAGTTATTTATTTAGAAGATGATACTTCACATCCCATTTAGGGACAAATAAATGTGTCCATTTTGTTGTCAAATGGTAAAGAGAAGACCATACCAAATGTCCTCCATGTTCCTAGTCTCATGAAAAAAAAAAATTCTATAAAAAAATTAGATGGGGCTAAAGGTGAGATGATAATTAAGTCTTGAAGGTGTATTTTTAAATCACCAAATGGTGTTATAATAGCAAATTGCATGCTTGAAAATAAACTTCATAAACTCAGTACCACATCACAAAATCATGTTGATGCCATTGTCATATTGGCAACATTTCAATTGGATAAAATAAAAAGTTATGCCACAAGTGCCAAGGCACATTAATCACGCATGAATGCACCAATTGTTGGCAAACTCTATGGTTGTTGACTTTTGTAATACATGTTTAAAAGAAAAACAATACCATAAAAAGTTTCCAAAAGAAGGTGGAACAAGAATCACTAATATTTTAGCTTTATATATTATGATATATGTCAACACAAGAAACATCAACACATTTTGGTTGTACTTATTTCATTACATTCATTGATGATTACACAAGATACATAACAATTTATCTTTTACATCATAAGTTCGAGGCTCTTGCCAAATTCAAACAATTTGTTGAAATTCAAATTAATGATCAAATCGAAGTATTAAGAGCTAACAATGGATGTGAATACAAGTCAAATGAATTCACACAATTTTGCAAAGAGAATTGAACACAAAAACAATTCAAAATTTCTAATACTCCACAATAGAATGAGGTGCTAGAGAGAAAAAATCAAACATTGATGGAAATAATTTTAATTTTGTTGACCGACTCAAAACTTCCAAAAGTATTTTTGGGCAAAACATTCATGACAACATCACACTTACAAATCAAAGTCCTTGACTTATCATCATAAAGCCTTAATGACTTAAACATCCATGTCATCGAAACCCATTTCATTTAAAGAAACATTGACTAGAGAGGATGCACCAGGTATTGATTTCCTTTGAAAAAAATATAACATGGGAGTTGTGCCATTGCCTTTTAAACAAATAGTAAGAAGTTTGTGGAGTTTTCAAATCAAAACCAATTCTAATGGATCAAATAGTTAATACAAAGTTCATTTAGTTGCCAAAGGTTATTCACAAATTGAAAGGGTTGACTATGGAGAGATCTTCTCTCCAATGGTCAAGTTTAATTCCATTCAAGTAATACTTGATTGGCAAGTCAACATGCTTTAAATCTACATCAATTTGATGTTAAAACAACACTTTTGAATGGCACCATTGATGAAAATGTTTACATGACAAATTTTAAAAGATTGGAAGAACCCATTGATTTTAAATTTGTTTGTAAACTTTTGAAAGATCTTTACAACTTAAAACAATCACCTAGGATATATGGTATCAAAGGTTAAACAATTTTGTAGTTGAACAAGGTTTTAAAAGATGTGATGCTGATGTTTTCATTAAGTATTTTAAAGAAGGTTTGGTAAACCTTATTATATATGTTGGTGATGCTCTTGTTGTCAACAACCAACTACATTTAATATTTGAGCTTTAAAAAAATTTGAATGATTTTTTTGAAATGTCATATCAAAGTGAATTACAATATTTTCTTAGACTCAATGTGTTTTGAAATAAACTAGAATGTCTCAATCAAAATACTTCCAACAAATGCTTCAAAAATACAACATGCAAGATTTTTTTAAAAATCTACCCCTTTCAATATTGGGCTTGTTTTATCAATGGATTTTGACCCAAAGATTCGTGAAGAAATTATTGCCATGAAACATATTTGTTATTCCAAAGTAGTAGGTTCTTTCATACATGTTATCATCAGCTCAAGATTATATGGATGTTTTTTGATTGGGATTGTGGTTTAATTCCTTTCCAATCTAGGTTTTTACATTCGCAAATTTTAAAACATGACATGAAATATTTTTAAAGCTCCCTTGACATCAACATACAATGTCAATATTATAATTGAAGATATATATTACATGGCTAGTTGGTACATTAATGCAAATTACGCAATAGATTAAGATACCTATCATTCCACATTAAACAATTGTTTTATTCTTGTTGGTGGTGTGATTTCTTAGTCCAATAAAAAATAGACATCTATTGTTTTATTAAGTACCAAATCTAAATATACGGCACTTACAAAAGTTGTTATAAATGATACTTGGCTATGCCATTTACTTAATGAAATTGGATATCTTCAAAAGGAACCCATTCTAATTTATGTTAAAAATAAAAATATCACTCCCTCTTTAAAGATTCTAAATTTCGTGCTAGGAAATAAACATATTGATATTCAATATCATTATATACATGAACAAATTGAATTAAAATTCATTCAACTTTAGTATATTCCAATGTTGAGTGGGTATGTTTGTTTCAACATAACAGTTGGGTATGTGTATGTAAATTCATTCAACGTGTACATTGGGTATGAATATGAATGTTAAATTTTTTGGGAGTTTATATATTAGGTGTGTGTGAATAATGATTGGAATGTTATAATGCACTACACCATAACATGAGTTTTATGATTGTCTTTATGAACTATGTAGTCCAAATGGCCCCATCATTTATGCCATTTCTAGTTGTTTATGCTATGTGTAGTCATATATGTCTAGTCATGGATGCCATGTTTTGGCATAATGATGGGATTTTGAGTATGAATATGAATGCTTAAAAACATGATACCAAATGGTATCATATATGCACTTGTATCAAATATTATTATTGTAAAATGAATTTAAGCCTATTTGAAATGAAAAATATATATCTTTCAACCAAGCCATAGGGGTGCATAATGCATTTATTACGTTGCACATGAGCATTATGTTGGAAAAACATATTTTGAATAAAAAATAACAAATTAATCCACCTTAATGCGTTCGACAAATATTCAATTTATGGGCATCTTAGTTTCAAAAAAATCTAAGGCCCTTATAAAAAATATTCACAAGGGGCAAGAAATGTAAATACTTTGTTCACAAGGGCAAGAATGACTCCCATGTCAAACTACTCAAATTCATTCCATTCTAACAACATTAACCATGATAATAGTGCATCTAGATTGAAAACTACTAAAAGCCAATTCTTCTTTAGACTTTAATGCTACAACTTGAAAGAAAGTTCAAAACATCTAAAAGAAGGCAAAGCACATGTTTGAAGTTCACTACATAAATCCTTCAAACTTGTTCAAATAAATCAAATAAATTAAAAAACCATGTCATGGAAACTCACTGTGCATCCTCATAATACCTTACATCAACCAATAGTTGTTCATTATCATCTAAGAGAACATCTTCAATTGCAAAAACATATGAGGGGTAGATGTAAGCTAAAGTGGCCCACTTTGGATTCAAAAATAACATCCAAAAAGTCCATTGATCTTTTTTTTCGAATTCCAATGATTGATGGCCAAATTTGATATTATTTTGATGTTATTTTTCTTTAAAAAATCCATGCCTTTCTAAAAGCCCTTGATCTATGCTTCTCCAAAAAATTCAATCAAATAAACTTTAAAGTTGAGTTAGAAATGGACTTTATGATTTTCAAGCATTTTCACATTGATTAAAAATTCATAACTAATATTCAAAAATAATATCGTGTTAATTCTGTTCAAACATGTGTTTGTTAAAGAAAAAATCAGCATATTCTAAGTCACTAAAGAGAATATAAAAAATATTTAGGTCGTTTCAAGGTCCATATATAAAACAATTTGCCAATTGGCAAGTCTAAAAGTTTAAGTTATAAAGTCCATAACTTTTTTACCTTAATGAGCTATGCAAAATAATTTGCATATTCATTTAGATAATTAGGTTGAGATTAAAAAATCCAAGTCCCTAAGATCAAATTAGTATATTTGTGCATAGTTATGAAGCTTATAATCACAACAACTAATATAATTTAGCCTTCATGTCACAAAAGTGAGTCAATTTAACTTGCATCTACCTTGAAGCAATCCTTCCACCATTTTGCAATACAATCTTGCATCATTGGGCCAACCCTTGTAAATGAGAACCAATTTTTCTAGATTTTTAACCTTTAATCAAAATATTTTCAAATTAATAAAGATACTTGCCACATTGAATATCCTTTTAGTTTCTATTTGGAAACCTAGAATACCAAAAATTTGCAATGTGAAATACCCAACATGTGGGTATATTGGTTCTTGAACTGTCCATCATGAAACTAAACTTGTAGTTCAACACTATTGAAAAATGTATGACAAAAAAATGAAAATTCAAATGCCAACAAACTTTCATTTGCTTCTTCAATGGTGGTAATAGCACCAAACAACGAGTCTTTTAATGAGGTTGGTTCTTGTGGAAAGGTATGGGGCTTCTCAAGATGCAACTATTTGTAGGCTTTAATCAAGAGAGGAAGCAAGACCTTATGATCATACTCATCCACCATCTTCAAACCCATGTTTAAGCTATTGAGGTACTTGGTCACAATTTGCAAGCTTTGAACCTTGGATCAAACATTAAAGCAAGCATGTTGTGTGTTTTCTCTTGTGAAAAAATGGTCACAAATGAAAGGAAGGCTTGCAATACTTTCAGTACTTGAGTAGCCATGCGTCAATATCACAATATGGTTAAATGTACCACACTACAGTGTTGGTTGAATGACATTTCTTGCAACACATTTCTTTTACATGCGCATAACATTGTCATTGCAGCTTCCAATGCATCTAGTAGAAGCCAACACCCCATTGTTTAATTCATGATGCATTGATGAACAATAGGAGTAAGATGCTCACAAGTAGTCCCTACCATAGCCCAAGTCTATTGAACAAAAAATACCCAAAAAGAGTTTTTTTAAAATTATAATGATTGTTTTTACAATGTAAAAGGACTCATACCTATCTATTTTTGGAAAATTTTAATACTTGTCTACTTAATTTTTGTGGAAAAATAATACATATTTTACAAGATTATTTTTTTTTCTTCTAAAAGATGCCAAGAATATTCATGAAAATGTAGTAGCCAAGGGGAGGGGATTGTGGCTCATGATTTAATGCTTGCACCCTTGTTAAAGTGTTTCTTATATTTTAAAAAAAATCAATGAGTTCAATCAAATGAAGTGTGATAATTTTAATGGTACCACCCAACAATGTTTTTGCCTAGTATTCAAGAACTACAACATGATAAATGGATGTAACTATGAAGATGGACAATGGGCAATTTATAATGTCAAGTGCAAAATTGTTAAAAATTGGTGGTTGGTTTTTATTGTTTATTTTGATAAATCAATAATTTCAAATTATTGGTAGTAAGTGGGAGTGACTAGAAAGCTAGTACATCCATTGTTTTAAGTAGGTGCTATATCTAATGTAGGTAGTATTTAAGTGTTGGGGGAACTATAGTAGTGTTGATTTTTTTCTTTATGTAGTGAGTTCTAACTTGAGTTATTTAAAAAGAAATTCAAGAATGGTGTTTATTTCATACTATTATAATGCCTTTTACATAGGTGTATGTGCTTTACTTATCAAGTCCATATCAAATCTAATATTGCTTAAATCAAAAGGTGTTTGCATTAGGTAGTAGAATACTATCAAATCCATTTACATAAATATTTGCCTACATAGAATAATTTAACTTTAAGTTTTGTTTTGGAGAATTTGGATCTTCTTTATTTAATTGTTCCTAGATTTTGTGTTCTTGTTGCCCTCATAATTTTAATATTAAATCTTTGTGTATGTAATTTTTATTACTCAATCCTTTATCTATGCAAACACTACAAGGAATTTACAAATATACGACTAGATTAATGACTCATTTTTAGTCGTAATTACCACATGTGACTTGTTACGGTGCCTAGTCGCTTTGGACAAGTCACATAAAATTATAGTCGCAAAAGACAATACGTGGCACCAAGTTGTAAAGGCAATTGCATAAAGATGCGACTTACATGAATTTTTCATCCATCCAAACCAACTTACGTGCCATCATCATTTTGTGACTAATTTTATGACTAAAAAATGTAGTTGCATTATTTATATTTGTTTAAATATTTATTATTTAAATAATAAAATAATAATAATATATATATAATTTGGAATGTTGGCCACAACCCATGGCATTTGTGAAGATTGATCCTTGAACCCTAAGGATGGAGATCAATTCCTTTACCACAGAACTACACCAATTGTTATGGAAAAGAAGTAACATGAATTTTATTTAACCTATTTGATTTCAAACATTACACAAAACATCATCTTTGAACTTTAATATTCTTATTATGATTTTGTCCAAATGACAAGATTAAAGTTTAAAATTAATTTTTTTCCAATAATGTACACAAACATATTGTTTTCCTTTTAAAAATATAAATGAATTTGAAAAGAAAAAAAATTGAATTTCGTTATTAATATAATTTCAAAGACCATTCCATGGAAAAAATTAATTCAATCACATGATTTTTAAATGAATAATATAATAACAAATACTTAAATAAATTTCATATTTGAAACCTTCATTCGATTCTAAAAATTATATTATATAATATCTTTTGATTATATCATAATTTTATCAATATAATTTAACTAAAATGTGTGATATATAATTTATTCACATATAATATTTATAAATGAATCATAAATAAATTATAATAAAAATATAATAAAATTTATTTTATTATATGTATTTCTGATTAAAAGATTAATCTAAATAATCAATTTTACTTTCTAAATATTTATTAATGCCATATAATTAATTAATTTTATGGAACTATAAATTTACTATGTTTACACATATAATATCTTAAGTTTTATTTAAAATTATGATAAAAATTTTATGTAAAAGTAAATTATATTTTTTCACATCTTAAACATCTATTTGATTAAGAAATTATATTATACAAATTTGCTTATAATAGATCATAATTGTACCAACAAAATGTAATTTAAATGTATGATATGAAATGGGTCATAAATTATTGTTACCACCTAGCACATTCAATAAATATATTATCTTGCCTACCTAATATAGTAATTAACCCAAAAAAATCACATATATCAACATAATAAAATACTTATTACTTAACACACATACATATGACCTACTTGCTACTTACTACATATCCTACTTATTGCCTATTTAATACATTAATTCAATAGACTACCTAATTATTTAATTAGACTTACTATTTAAACCTTAACCTATTTAATAAATAAATTACATAGCCTAATTAATTAAATAACTAATACAAGAACATTATCACATATTAACAATATGATAAAATACCTACTACTTATTAACCCTATTGCTACCATCAATTGCCATGGGTCCTTTGAAATTTTCATGAATCTACCAAACCTTACTACACATTTAATGGTTAATTCATTGACAAAAATTAAGGGAAAATAATTAGACCACTAAATCCAGCAAATTTCATTGGCCAACTTTTTTTTTTTTTTCACATTTGATTACATGTGCATTTGTGACAAAACTCTATAATCAGAAATCAAGTTGAAAAGATACCACGTGGTATCCAATGGCCTTTGAACCACCTTCCAAGTCGCAAAACAATTACATTTTCATCTATTTTGGGATGACACTAAAAATGGATGATATAAATGTATTTTTCATTTTCATTTTCATCCAAATCGACATTAGTCATAAGTATAAGTTGCATATGCAATTTGCAAACCATTTTGTAGTTGTTTATGCAATTACCAATCACTTTTGCCAAGTGCCATGGAGGATAGTCGTATCTAAAGTCACAAAAATGGTATATTTGGATAGAAGTTGCAAACACATGGGTTGGAATGGATAGGATTCCTTGTAATGAAAAATCAATGGAATAATTATGATTTCAGTGTTTTAACATTTCAATTAAGCAATTTACCTATTACGAATAATCTTTTCTTTATTTGGTTGGTCCAATAATTTAAATTATTGTATCTTGGTCTAGGAAAATTATATTACCAAATCCATTTTTTTGGGCAAATTTTTGCAATATAGTGACAAACAAAACTAATGTGAATTGTTCAAGGGTTTATTTTGGAATGAAAATAAAAAAATAACCATGTAAAAGAAATAGTCACATGTTGCCATATTTAGATTTGAGTTTTTTTTTATCATTAGAACTATGTAGGAATATTTTAAAAATTACTTTACTATTTGACCTTTAATGAAATTTGGTTCATTTTTCTTGTGGATGATTTATTTACATGAAATTCTGATCATTTTTTTCGTGGATCACTGAAATTAATGAGGTTTTATCTAGATGAACCAATCCACCTACTTAACAAAATTGAAATAAAAAAACTTGATTAGGTCTTTAAAAATTAACAACTTTTCATGCATAGTCTTTTTAGTCTCACAACAAATAAATTTAAAGATGCACATTATTTGTTAGAATATAATACATATTTTTTGTTTATTAAACAATTGGGGTTAAAACATAGTTAGGGGGACTATTTGGACTATCACAATTGTAATTTTTAAAGATTGTAAATGAATTTCAAATGTAATCATATTCAACATCAACATTGTCAAAATTTTAATTATCCATGTTGCAATAAACTTTAATGGGAATTATACTAAAGAATATAGAAAAAATTTAAGAAAAAATAAATTGATAATGAACTTTTGAAATGATGACATTAATTTGTCATGTAGATATAATGAAAAATGTGGATTCAAAAAATTTCATAGTAATGTCAAAATTAAAAAATTAAAAAATCGACTAGAACCAAACGAGGAATTTAAGAGTAAGTTACATTGAAAATTTCTCAATACAAGAAATTCTAATTAAAAAAAAATCTCTTTTTTTTCATTTTAACATAACTTAAGATTTTTGAAATGAAATGACCTTGTATGTGATTTATATGTTTGTACCTTGAAAAATATTATTTCCTTTAAATAGAAATCCACTAAATTGGATGTATATTTGGTATGGGATTAAGTTGTTGGAATAAAAAAATTCAATCATTAATCTTTCGTCAAATGATTAAGAATCAATAATATAGTTGATTAGAAAAAAAATGCAAAACTAACCAAGTTATTAAATGATCATGGTGTCAACAATTCTAGTGATAATGATAATTAGAACTAGTTTAGGTGATACATGTATAAGGTCCATTAGTGGTCATCACCATGACAATTTTGGATGTTATCCACTTGAGAATTACGTTCAAACATTTCATAACTACTTAATTAATTTTCTCCTTTCATCAACTCCATGTGACAATTATGAAAACATTCCATAACTATTTAACTATCTCACTCTTTTCACCAACCCACCTACATGGATATGAAAAAGAAAATTAGCATGTGCTTCTCATAATTGAATTTTCATAATTTGATTGAATTTAACTCAAACAATTATGAAAAGAATTTGATATCAATTCAATAAAATTTAATTCAATTGAAATTTCAATAATAACACTAACCATGTTGAATCCAAAGGAGAATATTGTGTTCAATTCAATTCATTTCAATTTAAACATTGAAATTTTTACAAAATCAACTCGTCTTTTTCATCAATTCATTGTCATTGGAAGTGTGTAGCACAAATGTTATATACTATGACAAAATTGAAGGTGGCATATTGCTTTAGTTATGAATTGAGCACATACCTCATAATTATAATAACACTTTGCATAATGATAAGTGGCTGAAGTGGCTCAGTGGAACCAAAATACATATTAGATTTGTGCATGTATGCATGCCCATCTTGACTAATAGCATTCCTTAGATTGTGTACTTAATTTGAAATGCATAATCTAAATCAATTAATTTGTGAATGCTTAAATGGTAAGTATATAGTTGTCCATGCTTTCTTACAAAGTGTTTTTAAAACACACCACGAGAAATTAGGAATAATAATGCTATAAATTTTCCCTAATATTGTTTAAATTAGGATGATTCCAATTATTTGAATTAGGAGATTTAAAAGAAAGAAAATTCCAAATCATGTAGTAGAAAACAGACTTCTTGTGTAACTAAGGTGGAGAAAGATGATAAACTATGCACAAAAAGATACATCGATCATCTGCTCATGTTAAGCTCACTAGACACTTGATCCTTCTACCAAGCATCTCTACTTAGAAATCAGTTACCTACCCATTGAAGATGTACTCAAAACTCTGTTAAATTAAAGCTTCCAGGTCCCTTATCCCAAGGTCTTCAAGCCTGAAAGGCATACCTCGCCAATTAGGCTTAATTTTACCCTATATGTAGATATATGTTTGAATTCTACATTTTTTTTTTCCCCCCTCTAAAGAAACACAGAAGCTTTTAAAGCAAATATGAAAAGTTATCTACTCTTGTAAGGATGGAGGTAATTGCATACAAGACTTCATAAAATGCCTTGAGAATTCTGAACAAAAATAATCTTATACTGACTATAGGCTTGGAAAAGTTGAAAGTAAGCCTTCAGTTATTCTGCATTCCTGACACATGCACCCATGATAATGTTTTGTTATGATCTGAATCCAGCTTTGACAACTTCATTAAGCTAATTAAAAAATTCCATATGTATACCTAATAACACAGCATCTGAACATAAGTTTTTAATTAAAATTTTTGTTTGTTTGTTAAAGAGTTCAATTCAGCTAAGCCTGTTGCAAAAGCATTTAGCAACCGAGTTGTAACCAGTGTCATGTGTGTACATACTTGATTGGTTGATTGGTTGATTGGCTGTTGCTGTCATGGTCAAGATAAACCCCGACTTCTTTGTTTTGTAATGTCCACATCCTTCTTCACTTCCTGTTTGATGATGACACATTTGGGTACTGACAAAATTCAATAATATTAGAAAACAAAATTCTATGGCAACTTGAAATGCAACGAATGGAAAGACTTAGAAATGTTGTCAGTGTCATGAGACAAAACGGGGCCCCAAAATGTATATACCCCCCCAAAAAAAAAGAAAACAACAAATGCAGAATCAAATTTCTTGCCAAGAATTTTTAATTCAAACATATATATTATTATCTCTCATGTGTCATTTGGGAAAGAGAGAAAGATGTGAATGGAAATGTGCACCCCACACCTCAAACATATCTGGAGGAGTGTCCAGTACAATGTTGTGCAATGCAGGATCCACCTCATGCATAATTTCATCAATTTCTTGATCATCCAAAATGTGGCCGACATGATCAAAGGCATCATGACAATGCCTTTGCCAGTTATGATCACCGAACGACAGCGCCTTCTGGAAGGTGGAATTTTTTTTGCAGCAATGAACATAATTTTGAGTTAGAAATTTGGACAAACAAACAAATTTCAAAGACATCAACAACTTGGGTACTCTAGGTCAATGTGAGCTAAGTTCTGTGGTTCAAATGCTGTGAAGACAATTGGGAGTCTAGATTGTGTGAAGCAATTCAGGTATTTCTGGTACCTGCAGCAGGGGGTGGTTGGCAGCATTGATCCTCTCATTGCAATGAACCTGGAATGCAAGTCTCTCATGATCACAATCATTCAGGTCACCATCTTCCACTGAGACTGCCTGCCCTTCAGGATTGATTGCCTCCCAGCGGGGCAGTTGATCCTCCTCATCAAGGTTAATTATGGTCTGAAAGGATTCAACCTCTCCTGGCAGCTCACAATATGTGAGGAGGAGGTTTCCAGCCACTATTGAATCATGGGTATCAACCATAATGTGCTCAGTAGCTGGAAGCAAGATGGATGTGGGTAGCTGGACCTCCACCAGATTCGTGATCTTGTTTGGAGCTAGAGTCCCAGCAGCTGGTACTTCCTTGAATGCCTTGGCATTTCCACGATGACCTCCAAAGCTGTTGTCAGGTGTATTAGTCACATCACTTTTCATGACCTCCTGCAAATGGAATACCCTGTCAGAACTGATGGAACTTTAAGCCTCTGAAATGCTCTCAATTTTAGCTGTTTTGAAAGCAGGTTGAACAGTAGTACTCCATTGCCAATCCCAATCATTCCCAAGATTGACCAGCAAATGTTGAAATGCATGATGATGGGTCTGCACTAATCTCACCACAAATGATTCTGGTTTGTGTTGAATGGCAAGCCTGGCATCATGTTGCTCAAAAGATTGTGCCACTGATATGATCCCAGAGATGGTCGATTCAGTTGGCTCTGCTTTTGAGTGGTTTCCTTGCAGCCTAGCTGATCGAGCATACAATTTAGGTGTCGTAGGAAGTATCTCTCTTGTCACTCCAGAGACTGAGATGGGGGAGTCAACATTAACACCCTTGAACCCTGGTGATGGAAGAAGCAACTGTTCCTGAAACCCACTGTCACTCTCTGAAGCAGCTTCTGAACCAAGATCATCATCTTGATCATCTATCGGACTTAGAAGGACCATTTTCTGCCCATGAGCTGGAGCAGGCAACCCAGTGGACTTTCGTGGTTGTTTTTGTAGGAAAACTTTGCAAACAACAATCTCACCATCCCTCTCCTCTTCATGTTTTCCCAGGTGATACTGATGCATAACCCAGTTGGTCTTCACATTCTTGCTTTTCTTTCCCAGTGAGGTTCTGTACAGAACCATGATCTTCTTGAAGCCCTGGATCCTCCCATCCTACACATAATTACAGAAGAGGCTTGAATTATGATTTCACATCCCTGTGGACAGAGTGCAAACTCTTTTGCAGGATTCATTCTTTTCCTCTGATGAATATCTTTGCTTTAAAAGCATTGACAGATGGAAACATATAAGATACATATATCTGCAGCAGCAATCCCTAATTGACACCTGTCAATCCTAGAGGCTAGCTAGCCCGTTCAACCTTATCATAAACATAAACTGCACATGTATCTCATCTCTTTAGATACAGATCTTTGTTATTGTAATAGAATTAGTGTCTATACACAAACTATCTAGACCTCTAGTGCAGGAAGACAAGCTGGGTGCTGTTGTAAGAGTCTAACCACCTGCATTATGGGCTAGTAAATAAAACCCACAGCTGAAAGCAACATCCTCATAAGAAACACCAGTCACTCAAGCATCAGATTCCACAATCCCCAAGAAAGATTCTGATGATATTGTTCATTCACGAAATCTTGACACTAATAAAAAAACCCAACCTGTAAAATAGGACGGGTCTTGCCAGTCTTGTGCCAGCGAACTTCTTCACCCCGACAGGGCAAGTCTCCTTGGATGCCATATTCAGTTTGAATTTTGCGGCGCTTTCTCGTTCCTGTAGTGTAAGCCATTGAAGGCCTATAGAAGTAATGACAAGCACTCCCATCCTTTTTCACCCCTGTTCAAAACCCCAGGAAGAAAACAAGGATGAACTGGCTGTTAATGCACATTGACATACCAGGCTAGATCTGGAGTCAGATTTTACAAGAAATAAGAGATTTAAACTGGTCAAGAAAAAAAGCACAAATAATGCTAGTAAATTGGCACCAAATTTAGCACTGGATTGGTCCAGATTGAGGGGTCTGGGATGGATCAGCTGAAGATGGAGGAACATCCTGATATTCTTACCTGGTAGATTCTCAGGGTGAGTGCGACAAATGCCATCTTCCTCGTCTAGTGTCATAATGAAGTCATCTATGAGTGGGTGCTCCTTTGCAGAACCACATCCTCCCACTTTTGCAAGCAGATGCTCTAGCAACTCTTCATCACTGGGGTTGAACCGCACACCTGGTGGCAAAACTGTCCAATCTACGCCAACCTGACATGACAAACACAAACCGATCATATATGTCTTAAATTCTTCAGATGTTTCACAACCCAATTTCATGAGCTCCCAACAATATGATTCCCAAGTCAGCGGGGATGATTTCCCCAGGTTGTTGATGATTCAGTTGCCAGGAATGCAATCTGAGAAACAATAATAATTTGTGAAGAACTTTCATAGACAACGAGAATAAATATAGGTCTACCTTCAGTTGGCCAACAGTTTGACCGCATGTGGGGCATAAATAATCATGGTCACATGAAGAAGCATAGTGCATCTGCTGTTTGATCCTGCTGCACTCTCTTCGGGAGGCCATCTTTTTTCAGACTGAATTGTTGCAACAACCAAGAACTGATCCCCTAAAGCTGAGGCTCTTTCAGCAATGTCGTGAACTCCTGATCTCTCTATTGTCAACCTAGATTCCACTGCAACAAAAAGACCAGGTCATGGATGATGGCAAGTCAGTCATGATTCACACATGGGAATTCATACATGTTACAACTACAACAACAAATTTAAGGATACTGAAACACCATGAAATACTAAAACCCAATATCCACATCTTTGAAACTTGCTGAGCTCCACCAAAGAAAAATGTGACCTTTTGTATATAAATTCCTTCCTACACATCATCTGAATCTGCAAAAACCTGATCACGAGATCTACAATCTTGATGCAATATAGATTTAAATGCTGATCATTAGACTGCTCAAAATTCAAAGTTTGTAACACCCATTGAGGTAGGCATCAAGCATACAATTGCTACACATCCAGGCAGAAACAATTTAATTAGTGAAGTCGACAATTCACCAGAGCTCAAGTATCAATATAATCAGTGAGCTATGAATTAATATATTCCATGTGACCCACCTCCAAAGGAATTAGCTGCCCAAGAATATCAAATGCAGATACCAACACGAAGCTGGGAAGCTGAGAATGCACTGGTTAGGGAGTTCATGATCAATTGTTTCTTCCAGCTCAGGAAAATTAACAATGCTGGGAAGCAATTTTCTGCAGTAACTGGTGGAAAAGTAGCACCTTGCGTACTTAAAACCTTAAACAGGACCTTGGCAATTGGATGATGCATATAATGCAGTTCTTAAAAATATGTAGGCTGAATTTCCACGCTCATGAAACATAAGTTGCTTCATTAGATCTCAGATGAATATGACCACCACAAATGACCCAATCTGAGGACATGATGCATCATTGATCAAAGAGTTCGAGATGCGCTGCTGCGCTGCTTGTTTCTGTGTTCTTAAATCCTTTTTTTGTTCATAATTTCCAACGACAATGGAAGCGTGCATTACAAGATTATGAAATTAGAGGTGATTGAGCTCAACTTGCCAGATCAAAATTCCAGAGAGAATTCAACGCATAATAACAGTTGTATCGAATTTGTAACAACAACAGATCTCATCAACTTTGTATCTGAACTTCACAGTGCGAACCAACCAGTACTAATAACTTCACTCTACTTTTAAAAGCATTCGCAATTAGAATATCTAATGCGCATTGTTATTTCAATATATATTCCGCGGCCTCATCAATGAAAACACGAAAGTCAAGCAACAATCTCGAACCGAAAGAAAAGAAAGACTTGTAAGTACCATCGACTTCAAGGTGGTGTGCTGCTGCAGCATGAGATCCATTTCTCGCACAAAGCAAGCAAACAAAAAGCTTGCTTGCTTGCTTGCCACCTAGCTTGCTTACAGACAGACAGCATGAGGAGCATGTTGGGGATCACAGCAACAGCAGCAAGCAGCTCTGTTTCCCACCCCTCTTGAATTTATCACTAATTCCCAGCAGCTCACATTCAAAAGCATCACCCAAACACCAAAAAAAGAAAAA
>Ga0116231_10001073_pt1 | contig 54262 bp, 50 predicted proteins | sample S1TSphgellanicum_2_FD_89695 | JGI IMG/M metagenome (GOLD analysis project Ga0116231, IMG submission 89695) | Host-associated microbial communities from peat moss isolated from Minnesota, USA - S1T2_Fd - Sphagnum magellanicum MG | ecosystem: Host-associated > Plants > Peat moss > Unclassified...
ACCATTAAAATTTTTGAATTCTTAGGATAAAAAAAAAGTGTTTAAACAAGATAAAATTTTTTTTATTGTTTAGAAAAATCCAAAAAAAAAAAAAAAACACCAAAAAATTAAAATAAAACTATGTAACAAATTTTTTAATTGTTGGAAACCAAAAAAAAAAAAACCCATAACCTCAATTTACTTAGCCACACTCCTCCTTTTTAAAATAAAAAAATTTACACTTTTTTAAAAATTGAAAATGGAAAATTTTAATTATAAATAAATAAATCTCAAAATTTTGGTGATTTTTTTCTTTAAAACAAAAGAATATGTGATAGACTATTATTCCTCATTTCTTTTCCACCTAAAATCTCATCAGACCTAATTATTAATGTAGCTTCTAATTCTAATTTCAATTTTCTAATGCTAATTCCAGTTTTTAATTCTTAAAAAAGAAAAAAATTCACTCCCCTCTACCAATTGCCATTATTATTACCTATTTTTGTGTAAATTTAATCCTCTATGAACTCCTCTTAATCCACCAACTTTATATAGCTCCACTTATCCCATATTTACCATGGTTAAATTTACCCCCCCCCCTCATCTAAACCTCCACTTAATCTACCTTCTTATTAGGGTAGGTAATAAGATGCTAATTCTTCAATGTTAGAATTGTAATTGCAATTTTTATTTTCCAAGTGCTTGTTGTTCAATTATTACTAAGCTAACCTGGCTTTTGTCACTATTTAAAGAGATGTATTTTTATACAATTTAACTAAAATATTGCCCACCCAACTAGTGTTTTTTTAAAAAAAATTCCCCATAAAAATTATAATAAATAATAAATAATATTATATATATATGTGGGATAATAGTACTTAGATGATGCATGCAAATGGTAAAGAGCTTTACCAAGAATTTGAATTTTTTTTTACATACCATTCTCTAATTTTACTTAAGGTGGTGCATTCACACATGGTGTTAAGGACTCTAGTATTAAGTGCCCCTAACTAATCCCAAGCTAGTCATTTAGAACCTAAACCTATTTATTTACCGCTAAAGATTTAATGTTAAGTTAACATTCACTTAATATTTAAATAATCAACTCATTTAACATTGGGTGCCACCTAAGATGCCACCTAGATTTTCACTTATCACCGACTTAACATTAGGTGTGAATGCACCTTAGAGACTTTTAACTCATTGTTCGTTCTTTTCACATGTTAAGAAACAAGGTTAGTTCTAACTTGTGACACTAGTGCTACTTGTGTGTGCTAGTTGTTGTTTTTGCCATTGATTTTCCTTCTTTCTTTCTTCTTTGTCATTTGCTCATTCCCTAGTACCAAATGTTGTCATTTTTGTAGGTAACTTATTATGGCGGGCTTCATGCTTATTACCGTTTGTGGAGAGATGTGTGGTCTAATATGGTACCATTGTTACCGTTATTCACATTTGATATATTTTCTTAATCAAATGTTTTTTAGTATGGAAGAATGGCCGGGGGTCCATCCCACACATCTCCAAATTTGAGAGTTAAGGGGGTTTCAATCTTCGTGGATACAAAATGTGTTGGTAGTACAAAGATGAGGATCGTATTGTTGTTCCTTTGCATCATACCGTTTGATAGAGTTGAGTTCCATAGTGTTTTTTCATGTGGCATGGTGGCATGGTGTGGATTTTTTTTGGTTCCCAAACCCACCTCTTTGAAGGTTATTAAAGCCCAAACCTCGGTAGTGAGATTGGTCCAATGAGTGATTTTTTGGGGATAAATTTGTTCCATTTTGCAACCCCAAAAAAAATCTAGTGCGAATGATACAAAGGATGTTTTTGAACCAAATGTGCCAAAATCACAAAATTCTGAGAATTTAACAAAAAAAGAATCACCATATTTAGACAATAGGTTCCAAGAGGGCACCAAAATGTAGCCAAGTTCTTTCAATTTTCAATTTTCTCTCTGACCTATAGCCAAATTTGGCTAATTCCTCTTGTGGGTGATCACCAGTGTGGTTAGATCACAAAATTTTTAAAAAGAGGAAAAAAAAAGAAAGATAGATCCAACAAGCCCAATTTGAGTATTTCAGAATTTCAACAATCAAATAAGCTAAATGTATAAACAAGTAAATAAATGTATAAATATTTACCTACAAGGGTGTCTATACAAAATATACTTTTATTCATGGCTACTTCATAAATGATAGTTTATGTAGGATGGAATTAAAAAACATCCATCATAAAAAAAATAATAATAATAAAATTAAAAAATATTTTGAAAAATATAAAATAAAATAAAATAAATAAACTCAAACTTATTTCATTAATGGGTTTCCAAGTAACTTCGTGAACAGGTTTCCTCCACCAACTTCATGAATAAGGGGGGGGGGGGGGTTTTGGGTTTGGTGAAGGGAAACCCTAATCCAATAATGCCTTAACAAGGATGTGGGGGCCATTGGGTCCTTTGTTTTAATGATATAGTTGGGGGGAGAGGAGAGGAGAGGAGAAGAAGGGTCATGGGAAGAAGGTGAAGAAGAACAGCAAGAGAGTTTTAAAAACCTGACTTATTTGTCAGCCAAAAAAAGTCCTTTCTTGAAGGAAAAGGAAAGCAAAGGAGGAGGGATCAAAAAACCCTTCTTCTATATACCATGGAATCCAGAAAGTTCCATAGGTGGAATTATTAGGGTTTTTTCAAACATGCATGTCCACAACAAGCCTTTGGCTGAACAAACATGGGATTGTCTTAGTTCTTTGCAAAAATGATTTCTTATTCCATTGCAAAAATCATTGAACCTGGGGGGGGTGTTGTTGTTTGATTGTCCTCTCAATGAAGTTTTTGTTTTGGCACTCATTATATATATATATATATATATATCCAAAGGGTGATTTTCATTTGCCATTTTTAATTAATTATTTTTAATTCAAAAAGTATCACTATACGGAATGTGGATATTGTGGCCCAACATTGGTTTCAATTAGTGTTGTGTGCTTCTTGGGTTTTGTTAATACACTTTAGGTTTTTCAAAATCAAAAGAACCCACGGTTGCACGTTTTGAATATTTTCAAAGAATCGGCGATTAAGGGTAGGTTCTTTGATTTTGTTGAAACCCTAGAGTTTAACAAAACTAGTGTTGTGTGTGTAAATGGTTTGGGATTTACACTCAGTGTAAGTGTAAAATATGAAACATGTAAGTGTAAAACCATGTAAATTTATATAATTTTATGCAGTCTGATAAAACAATGTAAATGCAAATATATATATATATATATATACATGATTTTACATGACTATGTAAAACAATGAAAATATAAAAACCCACAACTAATTCATACGACTTTGCAAGAAGGTCTGGTCACTAAAGATATAATATAAAATTATCTATAAAGTAATGAAAACAACACCAGAACCCTGAGTTTGATCATAAAGAGGGTGAGATTCAAAAAAATAAAAAACATTAGCATTCAAGGGTGGGGGGGACCTCAGTTTTTGTTGTGAACTGAGTTTCACCCTGTCTTTCCTTTTCTTTTTAGCGCCTCCACTCTTGCTGCATATATTTTCATTGCTCCTACTTGTAAAGCTACTATGATTAGTGTTGAACCTTGTGCATTAAAAGCTGATTTTCAGCATTTCATTCCTAGATTTAATAAAATTTCATTACTTTATGGATACACCTGAAAGAAGGGTTTGGGGTGAAAGGAGGCCCAAAGACAGGGTGACTTCACAAATAATTCTAGTATTTACACTTACACACCCTCAAAACATTTACCTGGGTCATGTAAGTGTATTTGACAAATATTTACACTGGCCTCATGTAAGTGCAAGAAAATTTATATACATTGTAACAGGATAAGAAGTGTAAATGTAAAAAATTTGGACGTGTAAATGTATATGTTTTACACTTACACTGGATTTACACGCCATGTAATATGACTATTGACACTTACACACACAACACTGGTCAATACCAGTTCTATGATTTTGTGAGAACCTCTAGGCAAGGGTTGATATACCCTATTACCCTAATGCGCTGGTTCTTTCTTTGAAACTGAGAGAACAGCCAAATGCTGGTTTGAACTTCTTTTTTCTTCCTTTCATGAAAATTTGATTATTGTTCCTTGGGCTAACCCACAAGTTTCAATCGTTCCTTGGTCTAACGCATGATTTTCAATTGAGCTCTTTCTATTGTGATTCAACCATCTTGGCAATTATGTTTTGAAATAAAGATGAATTGAGTCTAACTTTTATACTACACTTTGTATGCAACCATAGTAGTAAAAGTTAAGGGTTGTGTAGCATATGTACAAGGTTGTGACCATCCTTTGTAGTCTTCCCACCATGCCAACACAATCATATTGTTTATGAATGACACCAATAATTCAAAGGAACCACATGGAGTATTTGTTTTAATGTTTAAAACAACATTTCTTGATGTTTGTGAAGAGTGATTCATTTAGGGATGCTTGAATTTTTGGCAAGTCAATTAGTTGTAGGTGATGATTAGGTACATTGCAAATTGTATTTCGACAAATGTGGATCAAGGCTAATTCAAGAGGAATAAGTTGTGCTTATTATAGCTTGTGAGATTTCTTTCATTTTATGGGTTTGAATGACTTTCACTATACAATCTTGATTTCTTTCATTTTATGGATTTGAATGACTTTCATTATATGATCTTGATTTGCTACCACACTTCAACCATGATCTTTCGATCAAGAATTGTCAATTGTTGGCCATTGGATGAGGATGATGGGAGGTGTTGCAAGTCCAACACCTCTAATAGATGAAAAAATCTTTAGAAGCTGAAAAATCTTCGACATGGTAGTACTAAATCATCAAAATTAGACATGGAATTATTCTCTAGTTGTTACACAACATATGGTCTTGCAATGATACTTGTATCATACAACCCAACACACTTAGTTTGCCAACTAATTGTGATTAAAAGCACATTTGACCATGTATGATTAATTGCCCTTTTTTCAACATTTGTAACCATTATGAACAGGGTTTTTTTTTCCAATTTTGTGATGTAGCTGAAGTGATGATCATCCATATGATGATTTGGCTACATATTAGATATGAAACCAAAATGCTTCTATTTTCTTGGCTATTTATCATAAAAATCTGGTTATTTAGAATAAATAAATAAATTGGAAATCTGATGAATTTGGGTCATTTTTTTCTATGAAGAGTCCTTTGTATATGCCAAAATCATATTTTTCAGGTTAAAATTTGGTGAAATTTTGCCCAAAACCAAAAAAAATACTAACTATGAAGCAAAACCCCACCATTTGACCTGTATATTTCTATATGGTTTTCATGACACAACTAATTTATGACCTTATTGTTGTTGGTTTAATTCAACTATTCACAATAGAGATGAAATTGGAAGTTGTTTTATGAAAGTTACCAACTAGTCAACCCACATAACCCTCTTCTTAATTTCATTGTATTCTACTTGTTCCATTGGTGTTTGGTTTTGTATGGACTTGGATGCTCTTTACACTATGTAAACTATGATGACTCAATGCATAGTTCAATCAAAAGGAATTAAAAAAACAGTAATTTCTTTAAATATCTAACCACAAATTTAAAAGTATGCTATATGCATTATGACATAAAATTTAAGTAATATGGAACATTAATTTCCACGGAGTTTGATGTTGGAATCTTGGAAAAAAAAAAGTTGCAAAGTTGCAAAGTTAAGGAAAATTATATTAGTCTTTTTTAAATTTTTTTTTGATAATTTCCAAAGGCTCGGTAAGAAGTCAAGCACACATGCATTAAAAAAAAATTAATTGTTATTTGATTTTTTCAATAATCTTTTGGCACTTAGAAGGTGATGATATTAAACTTGAATTGTCATAGAGTCCTTGACTCCTAAGATATTTATATAAAAAGTTCAGACATGTCAAAACCATTATATAATCTTCACCGTCCATTATAACATAAATTGACCATAAAATTAACCAAAATTTCCATTGTTCACCCAAAAATAAATTTAAAAAATCATGTTCACATGAGATACAATAGGGTAAAGAAAAAGGACATGACTCATGGTCTTTGTTTGTGTTGTGATAACTTCATGTATGTTGGTTAAAGTTTTGGTAAACAAATTGTTGATTTGATTACTAAAAATGGAGTTAAATCTTAAAACACACAAATATATGACACTTTGTAACAATTAAAAGGGAAAGTTTTAATTGGTTGATGCATTTGTAAAAATTGAAAGTCATGAAAATTGAATAAATTGAACCTCATTTTTATTTATGATTGCCTTCAAGAATCTATCATGTCTCATAGTATAAGCTTTGTAATGAAGATGGACTAATGTAATAGTTTTAACTTTGTGGTAGTTCTCATTGATGAAAACTTTAGAAAGAAATTGGAAAGAAACATATTAAGACTAAAACAAAATGTTCATGAACTTTCGACAATTTTTCATAATTGCCAAATTTAAAAATATGACAATATCATGATGGGAGTCATTTTTGCTTGGTCATTTGAATCAAGTTTTGGGCTTAAAAAGGACAAGGAATTGACAAAAATGATCAATGTAGAAACTTGTTTGATCCAAAAATCTTGCAAAGATCCATGAGATCCATGTTTTGGAACACCTTTAGTTTTTGCATACCCATGGTATTAAGGGTATATAACTAACGATGTATACTCTTAGTTAAAGGTTTGCAAATTTATCAATCCAAATTAGGGAAAAAGAAATTTATCAATATTTACCCTTCTCGTTGGCTAAGCATAATACCTATATGTATTTTTACTTGCCAAAAATTTATGGATGCAATTTTGGATAAATGTAAAGTAAAAGGCAAAGCAAATTGTGAATATGTGTGGTATTTGTACATGTATGGCACATTGATAAATGGGGTTAAATAATTAGTTGTGAAATGATTGGCAACATTCCTTAATGAAAAAGGCTAGTACAACAACCTAATGAGGTTCTAAGTTCTAAGAGTATAGGTGTAGAGTCTTGCTAAAGGTAATTAGTGTAATGAAAGGTGATAAATATATAAATTTTTTAAAATAATTATTTTCAATTAAATAATTATATATATATATATATACAAAACAAGTCAACCAAATGCCTTGGAACCGAGTGCAATGCACAAAGTGCAAAGGCACATATGCTATAGGATTATTTTTGCATGTTCCCTCTTTTCACCTACCTCAAAAGAAATACCTTCCGGCCCCAAGTAAACATAAACCTTAAATTAACTCCAAGAAATCCCAAACTAGAACTAACTAGGTCCGATTTTTGGAACTTGATTCGATTTATGTGTGGAACTGGAATCAGATCTAGGTAAAACCAAGATATGTTATTTTTCAAAAAAAATGAAAAATAAAAAATTGAATCAAGTGTTAATCAACAATTAATCACTCGTTCCAATCTGGGTTTGTAAGAAATTTCAATGACACAAATTTGTATCTTATTACTAACACATGAGTGTTACTAGGTCTATGCACTTGTTTAATTTATTTTAAAAGTGTCAAAATTTCAGATATTCAAATCAGAGCTGCTAGCCCCACATCCCCTCCCCTTCCCTCCTTCCCCACCCCTTTCTTTCAATGTTAAAATATTTCAGCATTTGGTTCGGAACATGGGTTGTCAGTTCCAACAGTATCATAGATGATGAAACATGCAGCTAAGCAAGTCCAAGGTAGTAAGTTAAGCATCTCTTTCCATTAGGTTGTTGTGATCAGAGCTGGTACACACACAATAATGCCATAATCACTAGTTAAGTTTGAAACACTCAGATACATACAATGAGTGTTGGCCAGTTCCAGGTTCCATGACAATTCTGTCTCCAATTCCCTGTAACTGCAGGTACTTGTAAAATTAATTGGAGTAAAATACTTGAAAGACTCTGTGTGTGTGTGTGTGTGTGTGTGTTTTAATATATACTAGTGTGGCCTGTGCCTTTGGCCCAACAAGTGTTACCACGTTCTCAACTGATTTTTCCTTCCAAAAAACCTGGTTTTTTGGGAATTTATTTGAATTTTCAGCGGCAGAAATCACTTAAAAATCAATATCTCCCACATTCTGAATCCAAATCTTACCAAATTAAGTCGTGCTCATCAAGATCTTTCCAACGACACCAAAGGCACATTCCAATTCCTCTGAAATTTTTAGCTACGATTTAATTTAATTTTCAATGAAGAAATCATTCAATATTCGAGAACTTTTTGCACAGCAAGTCCAAACATCATGGAACCAAGCCCATGCACATCTCCTCATGAGGAGCTTTCCAAAAACACCAAGAACACATCTGAAGCATCCTGGTTTGGTGGATCTCATAACTACAAAACAAAACAAACTACCTTCGTTCATACATAGATATGATATGTATGTATGTATGTATGTATTTTCAATAAGAATACACTCTGAGTGTATGTATACATGTGTGTGTTTTTCAATAAGAATTCACTCTACAGTTTGTATTTGTGTGTTTATGTAATGGGTCATCATCACCTTATGTATCTATGCAAACAAATTGGAAGAATCTGTGTCTGGCATTTTTGTGTCTGAACATTCATTTTGCGGTATTGGATCTCTGTTATGCATTTGTATGTGAAGATTTTGTGATATTGAGCCTCTGGAATTTCTATGTGAAGATTTTGTGGTATTTGGGTCTCTGGCATTTGCATGTGAAGATTTGTGGTGTTGGGTCTCTGGCATTTGCATGTGAAGATTTGTGGTGTTGGTTCTCTGGCATTTAAAGATTTGTGGTGTTGGGTATCTGGCATTATTTCTGAAGATTTGAGGAATTGGGTATGTGTGTCTATCTAGGTGCTCAAGAATTGGTGGTGGAGAGAGAAGCGAAGGAAAAAGATCCAGAATCTGCTTTTCCTAAGCTTTCCAGCAACCACCACCATGTAGGAAGTCAAATGGTGCTCGCTAAATGAAGTCTATTCACTCATTTTTTGCTTCATTGCAAAAAAAGAAGAGAAGTAAGCCCCCCTATCTCTCTTCTAACTTAACCCTATTTTTAAAAAAAACATTCTCTGGATATGAACTGCTCCAAATGTGCTTTGCAATTTTGCAATTTTTTCATCCTGCAACTATGATCAAGCTGGCTGTGGTTGATGGGCATATATTCTGCTCTGTGGTGGGCAGTGCAAAAGGGATGTGTCCTGGTTTGGGGTTTAGGGGTTTAGGGTATACATACTCAAAGTCCCATCTCGAGATTCATCATAGGCACATTCAATCTTAGGGCTAATTGCATTGTACGTACTTTGAGCAGAAGTGATGCACATGCCGGTTATTGCTGAAGCCAAGCCATTTTACAGGAAACATGGTCAGTGTCAATCTCATACCACCATCAAATTCACACCCAAATCTATCGACTGCTGGCACACATTCTTATCTCATGAGGAAGTCATGCCTGTTAGACAGTATGTTAGCAGAAATAGCAGAAATGGGTAGCTCTTCCACTATCAAATTATTCAGCAACATGTTTCTCCATGAAGAGTCTGCTGTCCTGTTTCAGTAAATTATCAATGTCATCAGACATGTGTCTCCAAGTTGCTTTGTTGGTGGTTTCTTTCAAGCTGAACTGGAATTTAGACATGGTTTGTACACCACTCCAAGTGGTCATTCTCTTGCACCTTGCTTGGGGGATTGGGCATGCTGCACATCAATGGATTGAGCTCACCAAAGAGGGCCTCCCCCCACCCTACAATTACTGCCTGGCTACAGAACTGGTGTCAAGAAAAGCACCCAACACATATGCAAGAACAGAAGAAAAGGTGCAATGAAAGGTGCCACATTCTCCAGGCGCACTGCAAATTGATTTGATGAGTACTCCTCTCAATAGTTTCAGATCCCCAGAGACTTTTGTGTTCCAGTGAATTGACATGGCACAAGGAAGTTGATAGTACAATCTGTTACCTATTTGGATTTTGAGCATAGCAGCAGGAATTGATGACCAAAAGCTTGCCCCTTTTCCAATATCAAGTTGTCAAATGATTTCCCATATGCTCAGATAAACAAAGCTCTCTCTGTTTGGCTTGTTTGAATTCATCTGTATAAGAGCTTTGATCTCTGACTCATTTGAATATTTTTTTTGCAGAGGCATTTGGAATTCATGCCTCAACAATGTTCAGCTATCAGCTCCTTGCATCATCAGCTGCTTTAGGCTGACCAGGTCCTTATCATCAAAACCTTCAATTAGCTTCAAAACTGATTGGTTTGACAATTGAATTGGATACATGTAACATGTGTGTAAGACACTCGCAGATCTGGAGTGGAGAGATGAACACATTTCACTCAATAGCAATTTTTTGTATACTAATTATTTATCAACAGAGTGTGATTAGTTGAGGTCACCTTCTGATGGCTGAGGATGAGCTGTGTGCTGTTGACTACAGTTATGTCCGTTGCATAACAAAGTGGAAAAGGTATGTGAAAAGAGCTATGGTGGTTATTGTGGGTTGTAAGGCACAACCAAAATGACAGGACTTCCCGTAAGCAACCCAGGACATTCACAAGTACAGGAAGACAACAAAAAGCCTTGTGAGGAGGGAAAGACGCAATCCTTGCAAAATCTTTGCAAATGAAGGTTGACATTACCATTGGGCTTTTGCTCCAAAAGTACAGGCCAGCCAGCCAGAGTGAACCAACAACCCACCTGTGCCGCAACATGAGGGATGGATGGTGGGTGGATCGTAAACACTTTTCCATTGGGTTCCCAGTTCCCCTAGCTAACCAACCATGATGTTTAGCTCAGTTTCTGTTTTTACTACCTACGTATCTACATACCTACGAACAACCCACTAGCCATCATCACCAATGTAGGGCAGTCTTTCAAAGGGCTTTTGAAATAGTGTACATTTTATGTTTTGGGGGGACAACAAAACATGAAAATGTACACTAATTTCGAACCTACAACTTCCCCGCAATTTTTCCAGTGTATTACATTCAATGTGTACAGCTCCAAAAAAAGTGTGCAAATTTTGTGCAACATCATGACTGGCTGTTAAAACCACATTGTCTGTTGGTGTGACATATAGTAGAGTTACTATGTACACGCCTTCTTAAATAGGTGGGTACTGTGACATACATAGGCCAGAGTAAACCAGCAGCACCCACTCGGGCATCATGCAGGAAGGATGGTGTGTGTGGACAGGAAACATTTTTTTCATTGTATTCCTCTCAAATAGGTAGCTAAACCACCGTTGTTAGCTGTATGATAAACCATCCAAATGTATCTATCTACCTAGTAGCAACCAAGCTCCTTAACTAACTACGTACCTACCTACATAGTACCCACTTACATTCGCTGCCGATGATACTTTACTTATATGGGTAGTTGCTTAGTAGGTAATGTGCAGGGGATATACCAGGATTTACAGGATAGGTTGCTAAGGTTACTTGTGGGTCTCCCAAGTGATGGTGCACTGATCGCTGTTGGTTTTGTTTGGCAGATTTGGAGAGGAAATCTGGTGACAACTAGTTGATGGTTGTTGTTGGTTCACTCTGGCCATGATATGCTACGGATGACAACCAGCTTCTCTGACTTTCTTCAACAGGAAAAAAAAATATTGTCATAGCATTTGTGCGACAGACAAACTATTGGGTTTGTGCCATTACTTATCCTAGTGTGAAAGAGGCATTGCAAATGAAAGTGAATGAAAAGTAAGTCATGTACAACGACGTACAAAATGAGGAAACATTGAAAAAACTCATCAAGTGACTAACCACCAGCTCAGTTTTTTTGTCAAAGTGTTTTTCTGTATCCCCAACAACCCCACCTGCACTCTGAGAAACTGCATGTTGCCACCGTTTTCACAATCATTTGAAATGGACTTATTTGCACCCATTTTGCAGGTGGTTTATAAATTGCACATTTGACGCAATTATGTGAACCTTTGACCATCAGGTAGGTGAATTGCAAATGGAAACATCGTGCAAATGGAATGGCATTCATCCAAAATCTCTCGAGAGCTTTGTTTTGCTCAATACTCCAAATCATGTTGCTGCTTCTTCTAGATGTTGGGTATGTTGTAGCACGAGATGTTTCTGCTAGGTATATATGGTTTTTCTCCTAATGCTATCTTTGTTGGCCTTGCCTACCAAGGCAAGGGTATTGTGTTTAGATTCACTATAGAGTATAGTAGCTTAATGGATTTTGGCCCCTAGGTAATAATAGGTCTATTTTTATATGAGGATTTTTGAAAGATGATATTTTGGCTTGTGTTGGAACTTGAGATTAGTTATAGAGTTATAATATCTGGAAGGATTTTGCTTTCTTTTAGAGGATTTTTTGAAGATTAGTTATTTTTTTCATGATGAAATATTTGAGTCTCCATGATTCTTCTTTTGCCCTTAAGATACTTTTTCATGTAAATGGCAACACCATAATGTGACACACCCCTTGTTACAAATATGAAAGAGGTACTCTGCCTTTTGATTTTTATAGTCTCAATTTGAGTTGGTTTTCAAGGTTGAGGCACATTCACAATTTTTGTGACATGCACACCTTTACGATCTTCAAACACGACAATTTCCAATCCTAAAGTGATTATAGATTGGGAACTAAAGTGGTGTAGATGTTATTGTTATGCACTACTTCCATGTGTGGTTGGTTTCTAAATGGGTACCTATTGCCTCTTCGTGTTAAGGCTCCATTGTGCATTATGCAATCCGACATGAGTTTAGTGAATGGTTCCAAGCCATTACAAAAGTAGTGATGATGATGACACTATTGATGTTCTTTCTTAAGTGTTCATGTGGAAGTGTACTCCGCTCTCCCATATTATCTAGCACGTTTCTTCGTAAATATCTGAAGATCAAAATGGTACTCAATCTACTTCACAAAATCTTCTTAAATTCTCCCCTTGACAATGTACTTACCTATCTTTCGATTTTTGGATGAAAAGCTAAATGTTATCTATCAAAATGTCATAGGGTTTAGGGTTTAGGGTTTGCACAACAACACCATTAGAAATTTCAAGGCATAGTCATTTCGTCCTCTAACCTAAAAGAAAATTTGGCAACTCTAGAATGGATTGTAGGAGGACATTCCATATGCGACCTCCATGATAAGAAAACTTTACAAATCCAATTAATGCTTGTAGTTGAGGGCATTACTTGGTGTAAAAATCAACGATTTTTTGTCAATTTAATCTCGTATTTTTTTCTTGTGATACTTATCAAGTGTCACAAGAAACAAATAAAAATGATGCAAGATATTTTGAAAACCAAATTGCACACAAGAGCATGCATTTCATTCTCAAAAATGCTCATCAAGTTCTTCTACTATGTAAAAAGGTTGGTTCCAAATACACTCCAACATTTATTGGAGCTTTTTCCATAGTGTGGAATTGATGAGTGAACCTAAGGTTCAAAATGTCTCTATTGTTGTGTTACAAGATAAATGAATTGCCCTAATTATGGGCGGATGGTTTGTGACACCCCACACGACACTATTCCATTCTATAGTACAAAACATATTCTTGTCCGTAGTTTTGATGCTTGAATTTAGCCCATTCTTTGGCCATGGGTTTGTGTCACACCGCACATAAAACAAATCAACAACACACAAAATAGGTCAACACTTTTGGGTAATAAGGCAACAATAGAGACTCAAGCAATTTATTTCCCCATGAAAGAAACAACATGAAGAAAAGGAAAAAAAAAAAAAGAGTCAAGAGACAACAAGAGCAAGGGTTTAGGGTTTAGGGTTACTTGCCATTTTACATTTAAAAATATTTTAAGACAAAAGAAGAATTATGGAAACTCAAATATTTCATCATGCAAAAATACAATTTTAAAAAAATCCTCTAAAAAAAAAACCTATAAACCTATTATAACTCTATTATAACTAATCTCAAGTTTCAACACAAGCTAAAATATCATCTTTCAAAAATCCTCATATCAAAATAGGCCTATTATTATTACCTAGGGGCCAAAATCCCTTAAGCTACTATGCTCTATAATGAACCTTAACACAATATCCTTGCCTTGCTTGGTAGGCAAGGCCAACAAATTGGCTTTGTAGAACATGACCAAGTAAAGCCTTGGCTAATGTTTTTTCTAGTGTTGGGACAAGGCCCATTATAACACGGAATAGTCTCTTTTCTTCCCAGAAAATAGACGTGTATGGTAATAATGCACAAGGAGCAAGGCATTCCCAAAGTAAGTGCCTAGAACTAAGGTCCTTTACATGTGTACGATAAGGTCCTTGACGCCGGGCGTTACTAGACCTAAGGCCATGTGAGATGGAGCTTAACATGGGTTGCTTATTTCGTTAACGCCCTCCAAATAGGACCTTACCTAAGGCATGAAATAACCTCCGAATCCGTTTCTAGTGTATTTCTAGGGTGGGTTCTGATGCAAAATTACGGCTCACCATGCATTTTCCATAAATAAATTCGCCACGCCATTTTACGCCAATTTATTAGAGGTATTGTATAGTTTGGAATATTTTTCACTTTCGTTGCCAAGTGCAGAACTTATTCTGCACATTGTAAAGGCAGAAAGGGCAACTAAAGTCCTTTTACGCCACGGAATGTGCCCTTAGGGTGCATTCTGCCACCTAGTTCTAGGTTTGGCCTACTGGCTCCAACCTAGCAACTCACTAGGTGATAGAATGTGCCCCCAAGGGCACATTCTATTATTGTGTAACTGGTTTGGGTGTTAGTTCCCAAGTGGGACATTTGGTCATAATATGCCGGGTTTCACTTTTGGTTTTGCCAGTTCCACTTTTGATGTGAATCAATCGGTAAGAGACAATCCGTTACGCTCTGGAACAGGCCCTAGTAGAACCCATTACCACCTAACAGAATGTGCATGTCACCCCTCCCAGGCCCTAGTAGAACCCATTACCACCTGACAGAATGTTCATGTCACCCCTCATGGGACTCAGCACATTCCCTCGGAATAGGTCGAGTAGCTTACCAAGTAGCCCATTCCATATTATTGGAACCCCCTTTAGATGTAATTCCATTTAATTTTGCTAAATTTTTTTGTTTAAATTTTGCAAATAAAAATTTGTATAAGAAATGAAAAAAAGAAGAAGAAACAAAAAACTGGATGGAAAAATCTTAGTTTGGATGTTAAGCTATATGGCTTAGATGGTAACTTGGAAGGTAGTAAAAACTAAAAACACTAATTTCATGAATGGAAACATTAATTTAAAAAGTAGTAATTTTTTATTTTTATTTTAAATTAATTTTAAAAAGTAGTAAATTATATTTTTTTGAAAAATTAAAATTAAAATTAAAAATTAGTAAATAAAACTTAATTTTTTAAAAATTAAACTTAATTTTTAAAAAAGTTATATGTAGATAGGAGGCAGTCCCTACTTGCTTACTTGTAATTGACCATTTCGACCAGTGGACTGGTTGGCCCACCTTGGTCTGGAAGCTGGACTGGACCGGTTGGACTGGACTGGTGGGCCCACTTTGTTCTGCACAATCCAGTACACTAGATTCTTCTCTTCCTTCTCTCCTCTCTCTCTCTCTCTCTTTCCATCGCCATCGCAGCCCAGCTCTCGTCTCTGCATCTCTCTCTGATCGAGATGTTCTATAACGCTGCAACGTAATAATAGAAGATCGGATCAGATCAGAACAAAAAACAACTGTACAGATGAGAAGAGAAGAGACCAGAATAGAAGTTGGTTTTGCATTTTCAAAGATCGACGTCTCGCTCTAGTCTCTGTGTGTGTTTGTGTTTGTGTGCGTTTGTGTGTCTCTCTCTCTTCCTTTGTTTCTGCTGCTGCCTGGTTGGGATTCTTTTTTCTGTCTTTTTTTGGTTGTAGATTGTTTGTGAGTGATTTTTTGGAGCAGATTGCTGGATCGAGGAACTGGGTTTCGGGGGAGCATTTAGTTCTTTTGTCAGTGTGAAGGAGGACAACAAGAAGAAGAAGAAGAAGAAGAGGAAGAAGACTAGTGGAAATGCTGTTAGCGGCGGTGTCGAGTTCAGCAGCAGTGGCGACGGCTACTGTGCCATTAAGGCGAGGAAATGTTGTTGGAATCGGAGCTCCTTACACTACTACCGGCACCGGTGTTGTAGCAGCAGCAGCAGCATGGGACAATCAAAGATGCAGCGGCGGCGGCGGCGCTTCGAAAGTGCAGTCGTCGCTAGCAGCGTTTAGAAGCAGCAGCAGGAGGAGCGCAGCAGTACAATCTCCTGTCTCCTGTTTGTCGTTCTCGTCACGACTGGGTGGGGAGATCAGGATGGGGGTGACAAAGAAGAGCTTGGGTGGCGTCGCACTCCACACCCACAAGCGCCTCTCTTCTTCTATTCGCGCACAAGCTGCTGGTCTCTCTCTCGTCCCTCTTTGGTTTCGTGGAAGAAATCACAAGAATGTTTGCCTGGTCCTTGTGAGATGGGTGGGGAGGAGGTTTTTTTGGCAAGTCTTGGTCATGGGAAGTGGTTTTTGGGGGTTTTGGGTCTCTGGTGTAAGCCTTTTTTTCTTTCCATCAAGATCTGAGATCTGTTTGTGTTGTTGCGGGACTTGCAGATGGGGAGGTGGTGGAGGAATTGGTGGCCACAAAACAGGCAGTGACTTCTTCTTCTTCTTCCTCTGGAGGCATTGTGCTACCAGCTGTAGGTGTTGCTTGTCTGGGAGCTATTCTGTTTGGCTACCATCTTGGGTATGTCCACACTCACCCTCACAAAAACAAAAAACACCCATGTCTACACTCTCCCTCACAGAAACACCCACCTATCCCATTTGCATCAACAACAACAACCTAAGCATGAAAAGCTCACTTGCTCCATTACGGTGCCATTCATTCATTCTTAGATCTGAAACACATGTTTCTTTCTCCTGCTTTCATGCCCCGATCCATCACTCCGAGCCATAGCTCTGGATGGTGGAGCCCACCTTTTGATGATGAACGAGCTTTAGTTGAAATGAAACCATGCAGAGTGGTGAATGGAGCACTTGAGTACATTGCAAAAGACCTTGGATTTGCAGCAGATCCTGTCCTTCAAGGTAAATTTTTTGGCACCACAGACAGACTTTTCCCCACTGCAGAGTCGGGGTTTGAACTGAAGAATCTGCAGTTGTGAAAGGATTCTCAGATCTACTGCAGACTGTTTTTGTTGAATCTTTTAATTGGGGTTTTGCTGGAGGAAAAGAAAAATGCTTTGAGCTTTGAGCTTTGTCTGAATTTTTTGGCTGTGCTAATGACAAATGTTTCAATTCGACATGCCTCAGGATGGGTGGTGAGTTCAACATTAGCCGGTGCTACAGTGGGTTCATTCACAGGAGGATCATTGGCTGATAAAATAGGTCGCCGACGCACATTCCAACTGGATGCCATTCCTCTTCTTATTGGCACCCTTCTGAGGTCATTGCTTTTTTGTCTTTTTCTTTTTTTTAGTACCTATGTCTTCATCCCAGAACTTCTGACCATGAAGAAGCTCATGATATCTTGAGTACAGCCATGTGGTTTTAAGAGCATTGTCATGCCATGTTTTTGTGTACAAGGAATAGTTTTAAAGTGCAGCAGTATGAGAGATTGAACACTGCCACAGTATCTGCCAACTGACTGATCTGTTGTAAAATCTGTGTGTGGAGCAGTGCAAATGCTGCTGGTTTTCAGGCAATGGTTATAGGGCGGATCTTGGTGGGGTTTGGCATTGGTGTCTCATCTGGTGTGGTACCTCTGTACATCTCTGAGGTGAATATAATGTTGCCTAACCCACATTATGCATTTGCAGTTTCAAAGGCCAAAATTGAGAGCAGTTACATTTGCTAACACCTTTGATATTTGTACTGCTTCCTTCCTTCCTTGGCTGTCAAAGAGTGCAAAATATATGAGTGCTTTTCAGTTTTTGTAGTTGGACTATATAGCTGGTGGTGTTGGTTTTTGTGTGCCTGACTGCAAATCTCATGTTTGCGTATTGCAGGTCTCCCCTACAGAGATTCGTGGTGCTCTTGGATCAGTGAACCAACTGGCAATCTGTGTGGGCATCTTGTTAGCCCTCATAGCTGGCCTTCCTCTGGTTAACAATCCTGCCTGGTGTGAACTCAAACCCTATGACCAGCACCCAGTTTGTGAATACAATATAGAGGCATGCACCTTGTGCAAGCATGCATTGAGAATGATCCGTGTATGTAATTCTTGGAACTTAGTGAGGTCTGATGCCTGGTAGTTTTTGCTTCTGTGGGTCGGTGTTATTGCAGGTGGCGCAGCATGTTTGCAATTGCTACGGTCCCAGCTCTCCTGCTTTGTTTGGGCATGGCTTACTCTCCAGAAAGCCCACGGTGGCTTTACAAGGTGTGTAATTTCAGATTACGTGGGATGTCTCTTCTTCTCAACTGCAAATCATCAGTGCAGTCTCAGTAGTGGAGGTCTGATCACAAGCCAGATTTTATTGACAGAGCTATGCACAACTTATGATTTTTATGCGACTACAGAATATTGCAATGATTCAAAAGTGCTGACATCTTTGCAGCAAGGAAGGATAGCTGAGGCAGAGACAGCAGCAAGGCGGCTTTGGGGAAAGGCAAAGCTGGAGAATGCTTTGGCAGACTTGAAGGAAAGCAACAGTGATGCTGGAGCATCTGAAGATGCTGGTTGGGGTGACCTTTTCAGCAGGCGTTATCGTAAAGGTACTACAAGAAGGCTCTTAGCCCCATTACAGAAGTACCTCTTCACTCTTTTCTTTGTTGTCAGTTACTTCTGAAGAACAAATTTGCAGAATCTGCCTGCGTTTGCCTATTTGGTTGCAATCTGATGTGTGTGTCTGGGAACAGTGGTGGGGGTAGGAATGTCCCTATTTCTATTTCAGCAGTTTGCTGGCATCAATGCTGTTGTCTACTTCTCAACCAACGTGTTCCGAAGTGCTGGCATTGCTTCTGATGTTGCAGCCAGCGCGCTTGTTGGAGCTGCTAATGTTATTGGTACCATCTCCCACCTCACTTCAAATTCTTGTACAAATTATTGTTGTGGTATACAAATATACTTGAGTTTTGCCACATTTTGCAGCTTAATAAAATCTCAAGCCTGTCTTCCTATAGAGCAAAGAATCTCTCATTCCAATCCCTATAAATCTCAGGTTTAGGCCAAAGATCTCATGTTTTCAATCTTTGTTTCCTCTCAGATGGAAAAGATTTTGCCCTTTCTGCTATTCAAGGCCTGATGTGTTGTTAGATCTGAAATCTCCAGAACCTCATCGTTGGGTTATGTCTTGATTCTACCAGATTAAAGATCATAAGTACAAGACGTTCTCAGAACTTATGAAGACATTGCCTAGATTTTCAAGAGATCCTTTGTTGGTGGCTTATACACTAAATCAGTCTGTTAGCTTAATTCTACTTCTAGGGCAAATGTTTTTTGCAGTGTCTTGGATTTACCAACAACCCAAGAGTCAAAAAGTTTTGGCATTAACATTCTGAACAAGCATTCTCAGCTGAAAAATGTACAAATCATGTCAAGACTATCATTGCAGACAGTGGCAATTTGCCAGAGTGAACAGTCGGTTTTATAGGTTCTTATGGCTTTCTAGCTCAAATCAGTTTCTCATGGCTCAAATTGTGAGCTCAATTAGTCTTCTGAAGAGTAAAGGTTCCCTTGGAAGTTTCAGAGGTTTGCCTAAGGAAGAAAGATTTGTGTCTGGTGTTGGGTGTTTGTATCTTTGGACTTTTCAAATTGATCCTTTCAAAGGCTTCTTGATCCTAAAGGCAAAGCTTTTCAAAAGCCCACTTTTGTCATCTAGAAGAGCATCCCATTCAGTGTTGTTTCTGTCTTCTTATCCCTTACCTTATTTTGGGCCTTTTTCAGTTCTTTCTGGTTTTCTCATCTCTTTATGTTTCCCTTCTTCTCAGTTCCTTAGGAAAGCCAGGAACAGATGTAGTCAGTGAGGATGTAATGGTATCTGGTCAGCACCATACCTCTTGAAGTTGAAGGGTCACTGGACATGCATGAGATTGGTGCTAATTTTGCAACACCATTTTCTCTGTGTTTTCTCATGTTGGAGTCTCCTCTTTTTTCTGTTTGCTGATATGTTATCAAATTTGACAGGCACAGCAGTTGCATCATCACTGATGGACAAGCAGGGACGCAAGAAGCTATTGATGGCCAGTTTCTCAGGGATGGTAAGTCTTCTCATGATTGCAAATCCCTTCTTTCTACACAACTTGACAATAGATTTCAAATTTAAGTGCGTCTTTCTCTGGAGCTTTGCTACTGGTTTCCCGTTACAATTTGCATATGATCTCCCACTAGACACAAGAGCTGATGAGCTGTAACTGATGATTCCAATTGTATTGGATGGGTAATGTAGGCGGCTTCAATGCTGGTGCTTGCATTGGCATTATCATGGCGCTCATTGGAGGCTTATTCAGGCACTCTGGCAGTTCTTGGAACAGTCTCGTAAGTTCTGCTCGTGATCATTCCTTTCACTTTCTTGCAAAGGCCAGAGGGTCCTCTTGCTGGGGAACAACCCTTACGTCTCTGTGACATTCTGCTTGAACATGTATATGCATGCCACAGATGAGAATTCAGCTCCTGTGGGAATCAGAAAAGAAAATTACATTTTAGGGCTGGCAGGATAGAGTCAGAAAGTATCCTGATGAGTTTGGATGGTTGTCTGGTGCAGATATGTGCTGGCGTTCTCTTTGGGAGCAGGTCCAGTGCCTGGCCTTCTGTTGCCTGAGATCTTTGCCTCTAGAATCCGAGCCAAGGCTGTTGCCCTTTCTCTTGGAGTCCATTGGGTACACTTGACTGACTTCTCTTATTGAGTATCTGTAGTGAAATCCTCTACTTCAGTGCTTGGCACCCAATTGGAGATACCTTTGGATTATTTCTTGGAGTGATTCTCATGTAAGCATTAACAATGAACAGTGCTGGTCTTGACAAGATTGGTTTGTTGTTGGTGCAGATCTCAAACTTCATGATAGGACTCTTCTTCTTGAATGTGGTAAAGAGATTTGGAGTAAGCAGTGTCTACTTGGGGTTCTCAGCAGTATGTGTAGCAGCTGTTTTGTATATTGCAAACAATGTGGTGGAAACCAAGGGTCGTTCGTTGGAAGAAATTGAGCGGGAGCTCAGCCCAGCTGTATAATTAAAACATCAGTCGAAATCTTTGCAAGGTCAACAACAGCAGCTGGACATGGTGTTTCTTCCCAGTTGTAAAACAACAACAGCAGCTCGGCATCAGACTCTTGTGATTCAGTGCATGCACACACTGTTTGGATGCAAGTTCTGTTTCTTGTCTTGAGCATGCAGACATCTTGACACTAGGATTGATTGAAAAAGGGTATATGATCAGATGGTTTGACTCTTTTCTAAAAGGTTTAGGGAACTAACAGGTGTGGCATGGTGCTGCAAACAGTGTTTTATTGTTGAAGAAGTAGTCGAGGTCTTCTGCATTTGATTGCCAGAAGTAGGGAGAAGAACATGACATTCATCTCATGTTATCAGGTAACATTCAGTTTGCATGAGCTTGGAATTACCTGGACAAGACCTGTGGCAGCACAGAGAGATATGACATTTACAGTGGAATCAATCACTGGGTAGTTGCAAATCTCTGTAATGACAGTGCACTTCTTTTGGAGATTTGCAAGTAACGGGTCGTCTTTTTTTTGCACATAAGTTGTATTCCTCTTTTCATGTTTCGGTGCTCTAATTGTTACATGGATGAAGTCTGGCGGGTAGTCATAGCAGCTGTACATGATGAAGGTGATGGTGATCTCGGACTTCATGATCAACTCTCATAGGGCTTGAGAGGTGACATTCTCTCTCACTCCCTCCTTCCATGATCATGTTTCCAGGCTTCACGTTTGAAGCATTGCAGCATTTGAAGCATTTCAAAGGTGAAATCATCTTGCTGCAAACAAAACAGATGACAATAACAAGAGGATCAAGATGACTGTATTCAACAATTATGCCATGAGAATTGATAGATTGTCAGAACATCTTCAACAGCTCTGCAATGACAATGGATGGATTGTCACTGGAATGTGATCAATGACGACATCTTCAACAAGTGTGTGATGACAAAGTGTTAGATTGTCACCGCGGCATGATCAATGACGACATCCTTAACAAGTATGATGACAAATTGATAGATTGGAAACATGACCAACAATGACGATATCTTCAACTAGTGTGATTGTCACCACAAACATGATCAACAATGACAATATCTTCAACTAGTGTGAGATGATGACAACCGAAAGATTGTCACAACAAACATGGTTCCCTCGATTATTAGGTCATGAAATGGACAAAGGGGAGCATACTTTTCCAATCTCTCAAGCCAACCTTAAATTTGAAGCCTTCAATGCTCTTCAATTGCATCTAGCACTTCTAATGAAAGGGGCAAAATTTGTGGGACTCCTTCTTCCCATTGTGGGTAACATTTTTTCAAATCCTTCAACATGAAGGGCACTTGTGGAAAAATAATAATTTAAAAATCACATAATTTTAAAGAATATCAAAAGATGTGAAAGATAGTAGTGTCCATGAAACTATGTAATTATTAACAAATGTTTTCTATGCTTGAAAAATATGTGGTTTTTTTCATATTGATAAAATCATTTTTTAAAAATAAAGGGTTCTTAGGAGATATGAAACTTTTGGTGAGCCCTTAAACCCCTAAGAGAGCTTAAGCCCTTCTCACACTCATTGTATTTCTATTTGAAGCCTCCATTAAGAAATTTGGTCTAACTCTACTCATTCATGAATGCGATTACAAATCCACTCATTGGATTCAATATTTACACAATTAAAAAAAAAATTTACTAAACTTTTGGTAGAATTTTTCAACCAAAATCAAACAAGTGATGAAAATTTAAATACGTGGAAGTTATAATAAGTCACTACTAGTACCATTTTGAAAGCTCTCAAAAAGCTCAATACAACAACAACCCTAATAGAAAACATTGAAAAAATATTTTTAAATATTTAAAATTTCATTATTCGCCTCCACATGATATTCGAAAAATGACAAATAAATTTCAGCTTATCAAACATTTACAAGTTAGGAATACAAAAAACCCAATAGAAAACATTGAGAAATTTTTTTAATTTTCTGCATTATTCGCCTCCACTTCATACTTGAAAAATGACAAATAAATTTCGACTTATCAAACATTTAGTGAGTAGATAATGTATTGCCCCAACAAGGTCATATTGCTTCGTGTTTGCATAAAGGACAAAAAAATATTCTGAAGAGTCTTCAAATAGGAAAACGTTTGAAACTTTGATGCTCACTCTTTCAGTGTGAATAGGGTAAATTTTCTGGAGCAACCTTTTCACACGGGCCCTTCAAAATATAAAGGCGTGGAATGAGTCTCAGGCCAAAGCACAACAACCTTGACTTTGACTTTTTACCTGTCAAATCCCAAGACTTTGACCAAGGAATGTGCTCCCTTGGATTCCCTGGGTAGGTTGCAAAGTAGCATAGGTAGGTCATAAAGTAGAGTAGGTAGGTAGGTAGGTAGGTAGGTAGGAAATGCCTGAATTTGGCCCTACCAATTACTCAAGTCAATGGAGTGTAGAGAATCAGAGACAGATAGATTGTGTTTTAGCTGGCAATCCCTGTTCACACTGGACTTGGATTCAAAGGCCGTTCGTTCCTTTCTTCCCGCGTGTACCAATCACCATTCCCCAATCTAGGGTTTCCCAAAAGACGCGGAAGAAGAAGCAGCACAGAGACACAGAGAGAGAGGGAGAGAAGAGCGGGACTTCTCGTGAGCTTGCTTTTGTTCCTTATTGTTGTTGCGACGAGTTTGCGGGTGCTCGAGGCTTCGAAAGCTGCAGCTAGAAGTGTCTTCAGAAACTGAGAAGCGAGAGAAATAGAGAGAGAGAGGGAGAATTTTGTTTTTCCCTCTCTTGCTTGGTTTGTTTTTGTTTCCAGAAAGAAATAGTGGCCAGCACGATGTAATCCTTGGTTCTCTTCGGGAGGCCGTCTGCGGACGTGCTGTGTGTTCCTTGCTGCAATAAAATTCTTTTTTTGTTGCACCAATCTTCCACACCGAATTTACATCCGATTACGATTTATATTCTCCTCTTTTTCTCTCTTTTCTCGCGCGCGAAACAAAAGTCTCAGGTTCGTTCGTTTGTTCTCTTGTTTTTCGGACCTCTGAGAGATGTAAGATCAAAAGTCTTGCGAAATTCGAGAGTTTTTTTTGCTGCCATGAATGTGCTTCTTTTGGTTCAGAGGGATTGATTCTCTTCTGGTTTTTGTTTTGTGTGCTCTTTGTCTGCCTGTTTGTGTCTGTGTCTATGTTCCAGAGAAGTCGTCTTTCTCCAATTTATTACATGTTGTTTTTCATTTCTTCTCTTCTGCCGGACTCTTGTTCTTTCCTTTAGGGGGAACTATGACTGCTTGCCATGCCTTCTGTCTGCTGCTGGTTTGTTTTGCGATGCTGTACTTCAGAACCCTAAAAAGCTATGAATTTTTTTTAAACTAATTATATCACCCACCTTTTATGATTTATGGTGCTGATTTGTTTTTGCGATGCCACACTCCAGAACCCTAAGAAGCTCTGAGAATTTGTTTACGAAATTGTTTCAACCTTTTTTTCTGGTTACTTACGTTTTGGAAGCTTCGTTTTTTTTGTTGGGAACAGGACATGGGAGCAGCAACAATGAATATGTCTTCTCTAAGGAAGGTACCGCCATTTTTGCAAGCACAATATGCTTCTTCAACAGAGCACATCTCAGAAGAGTTTGATTTCTCTGATGTGTTTGGGCCAGTACCTTTGTCTGTCCCACTTGCACCTGGTACTGAGGTTGAGGAGACTGCCAGAGATCCACCAGTGATCTACAGTCGATCACACTCTCTTGTCGGTCCCTCTCCACGGCCCATTCTTACCAGGCCACAAGGTAAACCTATCTGGGATGATCCTGAGCATGTGCCTGTCCCAGAGGAAGAAATTCAAATACCATTGTCTTCTTCCAATCAGGAGAGTGATCAGCTGCCCATTCTCGAGGTTACGAATCTTGCCCTCAGTGACTCTGGTGACAGTGGAAGTGAGAGGGGTGTTGAAGAGCTCAACGATGATGTACAGAAACCCTCAGAGAGTGAAGGGGTGGATAAGCTGGGGCCTCAGGATTTTGAACGTCTCAGGGTGGTGGGTCAAGGGGCATTTGGGAAAGTTTTCCAGGTTCAGAAGAAGGGAACTACTGAAATCTATGCCATGAAGGTGATGAGGAAGGACAAGATCATGGAGAGGAATCATGGTGACTATATGAAGGCAGAGCGTGACATTCTTACAAAAGTGGTTCATCCCTTCATTGTCCAGCTTCGTTATTCCTTCCAGGTATGGAATAACAGTGCTTTCTACTGCTATCTTACTGCTGTGTCAAGCTCTTCTTCACTGAAAATGCAGTGTCTGACATGTGTGTGTGTTGACACTTGTCATGTGCATGCTGTTGTGCAGACAAAATCCAAGTTATATTTGATCCTTGACTTCATCAATGGGGGCCATCTTTTTTTCCAGCTTTATCGTCAGGGCACTTTTAGGTGGGTTTGCTTGCATGCTAGCCCTTCTCCATTTGAATGTCATCTCTTTATTGCAAGAAATACCTCGATGATAATGAAGATAGGTCGCACAAAAATGGAAGTGCTAGGAAGTGTTATAGGTCTCATAGCATCTCTTTGATTGTTGCAGTGAAGACCTGGCACGCATGTATACTGCAGAGATTGTGTGTGCAGTTGCACACCTTCACAAGAATGGTATCATTCATCGTGACCTGAAGCCTGAAAACATCCTTCTTGATGCTGAAGGCCATGTAAGTGGTCTCTGATTTCTTGATGGTCAACTCTCATGCCATAAGTCTGCTATGGACATTTCAGCTTGTCTTGGTTTGTTGGGTGTTTGCAAATGCCCAGTATGCAACAGGAAAAATAAGAAACTTTTCTGAACACTAGAACTAAAGCCTTGAGACTTACCTGAAAGCATTTTGTTACAGGTGAGGCTCACAGATTTTGGGTTAGCAAAGGAGGTCAATGACAACAGTCCTTCAAACTCTTTATGTGGTACTATGGAATACATGGTAAGTCAGCATATTAACCATTTATAGGACAAACCAAACAATGGTTAATTATTTCAATCTCATCATGACCATTATCTGAACATCAGAGCTGAAAATTTGCAAAATGCAGTTGGTGTGAGTGTTCTTCAATAGCAACTTTAGTAATATTTTAAAGCTCATGCATTCTCATGTACATTCAGGCACCTGAGATTGTGCTGGCAAAGGGCCATGGGAAAGCTGCTGACTGGTGGTCTGTCGGTATCCTGCTCTATGAAATGCTTACAGGACAGGTATGCCAAGTATTGCATTGGTATTTCCTGCAGGGTGTCAGTGTTTTGCCAGTTGGTTTGTCCTTCCTATGCCAAGACTTGTCAACTTATATGCATGCAGTGCCATTGGTTCCAGTGCTGATGTGAAATTCTATCATCTTCATGGTTGTAGCCACCCTTTGCGCACAACAACAGGCAGAAGTTGCAGCAGAAAATCATCAAGGACAAGATCAAGCTTCCATCATACCTCAGTAATGAAGCTAATGCTCTCCTAAAAGGGGTGAGTGTGGACCCTGGTTCATATTTCTGAAGAGAAAAGCATGACAATTCTTTCTTTATAAACCTTAACACATGCTGCATTGATTCTTGCTTGCATTTGTTGGCTCTGCCCTGAGGCACGAGACTACACATCAGTGTAGCATTTTGAGGTAAAATGTTAGCTTTGAACTTGTAACTGATTGGTGGATGACAGTTGGAGACCATACTCTTTAGGCTGTGTTATTGTATCAAATTCATTTTGCAGCCATAATACCTATGTTAGTATGGTCAATCATTTCTTATGCATTTGTTTGAACTTCCTATAAAGGGCGGAGAGCTCCATTACATGATGAGCGGCTTGTTCCCATCTCCCTGTTTTTCATTTTCAAGAGAGTGCTCACTTTTCTCCTTATGTGTTTGTTGACTACAGCTGCTGCAAAAGGATCCAAGTAGGCGGTTGGGAAGTGCACCAAATGGCAGTGAGGATCTGAAGCAGCAGAAATGGTTCAAGGTGATCAACTGGCGCAAGCTGGAGGCACGTCAAGTTACACCGAAATTTCTCCCTGCTGTCAATGGAAAGCAATGCACAGCCAACTTTGATGAGATGTGGACAAAACTACCAACGGATGATTCACCTGCCTCCACACCCAAATCAGTAGATGATGATTTCTTCCGTGGTTACACCTATGTAGCACCCAATACGTGGCTGGCCTAAACAAATGTACTCTCTTCTCTTGAAATCAGCTGTCAAGGCCTCTGAATTGTATCCTAGTAGTGGAATGGTAGAGGTATGAATTGACCACAATTGTGGAATCATTTTTGCTCACATTGCCCTTGATATTGGGTCATATGGCCAGATTTTCTTCACCAAGTAAATCAATAGCTTTGATATAAAGCCCTAGACCCTCAAATCACATTTCAGATCGCAAAGCAATCGCTTGCAGCGTACAAACAATGTAGACATTATTACAATTTGTTGTCTAGGAGAATAGGATACGGGTTTAGGTTACTTGTGGATACTTTTGATGTATATGTTTTGTCTTTCATAACGCCTCTCTACTGGTGTTGTATTTTGTTGATTTTTATGGATCTCAACACTAGGGTTCAAGGGTTCAAGATTTTGGGTATTGAGAAGTAGTTAACACCCTTAAAGTTCTTGTAGCTTTTGTTGACATTTATTTGCTTGAGCTCAAGTTTAAGCCCTGGTTTTCCCTTGTGTTTTCCCAACTATTGCATCAATGTTATTCCTGCATTTTTTGGAACTCTATTATATAAAAAATGAGAGAAAAAAAACGACATCATGGTTTGGAAAGTTATATACAAGAAGAGAGATTGTCCCAAAGTCGAATTTTCAATAGCTTAAAAGATTGCTGAGAAGCTATTATTTGGTTTCTGATATGTGTTAAAGATATCAGAATCGTTTATTTTCAATAATTTTGTTATGTTGGGAAACAATATATCCATTGTTGAAGGATTAAACCCCCAATTTTCAAAATTATTTTGCAAATTTGAATTTTGAAACCAAATTTTCTGCAGCTTTGTATAGGGGTTTTTTTAAAAATCCCTTCGCTTTGTGATATTGAAAATTTGGCAAAATTTTCAAAAACGGTAGCCAAAATTACTGGAATTTATAATAGACAAAACAGTGGGCTGTACAAGAAATTGGGCCTGTGCTCAGCTTTGCATCTTGCGTGCCGAGGCCCTTATTCCAGTAAAGCCCGTGGCCTGAGGCTTGACCCTAAACGTATACACTCAGGGCCTGAAAAGAGACACAATCGGTGCAGAGGCCCTTATTCCGGTAAAAGCCCATGGCCTGAGGCTTTACCCTACACAAGTACACTGGGGGCCTGAAAAGACACACAATCGATACATATGATCCTTTACGTTACAAAAATCCTCTGGAGTGTGACATTACATGGCGTAATATACATCACATGATGGTTAAATGTATATCACCCGACGCATGACGGGATGGACGACAGGACAGATTCAGGGGAAGCTTCATTTCATCCCGACGTCCTTTAATATATGTAATTGGTGTCTTCTAGGCGCACTTTACACAGGGAGCCGAGATCTTTTTTATTGGCCTTGCCTAGCAAGGCAAGAGGGATATTGTGTTTAGATTCATATAGAGTATAGTGTAGCTTAAGGGATTTTTATAGGCCCCTAGGTAATAATAATAATAATAATAGGTCTATTTTTCATACCAGGATTTTTGAAAGATGATATTTTGGCTTGTGTTGAAACTTGAGATTAGTTATAACTAGTGGGTGCCCATGCATGACCTTCGGCCACTGTGAAGTCCCCCGGTTTCTTTTAAACTTGGTTCGCGTTTTAACTTTTAACTTTTTTTTTTTTTTTAAAATGTGTTTTCTATTTTTTTTTTTATTTTGTGTTCATCCCGCCGGACGGACATTTCATCCATCCCCTTAATCGGGACGGACAGTAGCTAAAAGAAAAAAAGAGTTATAATAATATCTTGAAGGATTTTAGTTTCTTTTTTAGAGGATTTTTTTTGAAGATTATATTTGAGTTTCCATAATTTTTCTTTTGCCTTAAGATACTTTTTTTTAATGTAAATGGTAAGGCCACACACTACATGTGGTCATCTGCTGTGGTTCCACTTTGTGATTCCACCACAGTTCTACTTCTTGTGGTGTGAATGGAGGTGGAGAACACTGTAGTGAGATCTGACTCAAGCAGTGTTGGGCAGGTAACCCGATTTGGCAGGTATGAAACCAACAACGGCTCTGGTTCCAGTCAGTTAGTAAGTAGTAAGAACTGAACCGGACTTTTTATTCTTCAAAGAAAAAAAAAGAGGCCAGAGTGAACCAGCAGCACCCACCAGCGCAGCATGAAGGATGAATGGAAGTGGTCAGGAAACAGTTTTCTGTTGGGTTGCAATTCCCTAGCTAACTAACCATGGTGTGGTTAGCTCAGTTACTTTTTTTTTACCTACCTACCTACCTACCTACCTACCTACCTACCTACCTACCTACTAACAACCCACAAGCAGGTTGTTAGCAGGTAGGTAGTAAAAACAGCCCTTAGCTATGTATAAACCATCTACTACTTACCTAGAAGTTGCCTATTTTCCTACCTATCTGCTTATTATATATGAGACCTATTTCCTACAGAATTGGTTATGAAGATGAAACCAAATATTAACTGAGTTGAGGTTCATCCACAAGTAAGTAATAGTGGACATCCAGTGGATGGTGCAATGGTGGGTGCTGGTTCACTTTGGCCAAAAAAAATAGACTAGAGAAGTTAATAGTTAACCACCAGTTTCGTTCCTGGTTAGTAAGAACCAAACTGGAACCGCCGGGTCTGATTCTCATCAAATCGGGTCCAGAATTGGAATGATGAGATCCTGGGTTCGAATCTCTTAAAGGACCTCCAAAAACAAAATCTGTCCAAATTTGACCAAGAAAAAAAAGGAAAAGAAAAAAGAGAGAGAGTAGGTACTAGGTACCTAGTGTAGAGTCATAAACAAATACCCTAATAAAGGAAGAATGCAGAATTGGAATTTCTTTGGTTCCTTTTTTTTTTGTGATTTTGTTCTTGGAGAGAAACCCAAAAAAACGAGAGAGAAAAAAACAGCATCACCAAGCTAGCGGCAAGCATCATAGATAGATTGCCATGATGGGGTGATGATGGTGAAGAAGAAGAAGATGATGGTGGTGGTGGTGGTGGAATTGATGGGAAGAAGCAGATTGTGGAAGTGAGAGGGAATTTTTTTTTTGTTTTTTTGTTTGTGGGTGTTTGGGTTTGATGATGGCGAGAAGAGGATGCGTGTGTGGGTTCTGTGAGAATGTGAACCAATCTTCTGTTTGCACTTCTTGCATCAACCAAAGGTAAAGAGAAAGAAGAAATCGATTCCCCCCTCCCAGCAGCAGTAACGACAGCAGATTATGATGATGATGATTTGCCAACTCTATTGGTTCTGTTCTTTCTTTTCTTTCTTCTTTTCTGTGAAATTCAATCGCTCGAAAACTCGCCAGAAGAAGATTGCACAAACTTTAGAAGAAATATCGTATCATATCAAGAAGAAGAAGAAGAAGAAGGGAAAAACAAAAAAAATTGTGTAGGGTTTTGTTTGCCGACTCTTTACGAGTCCTTCCTTCTTCCTTCACTGCAAGGCTATATCTGTCTCTGTCTCTCTGTGTCAAAGTGCACTTCCTTTGCAAGATTTTTAGATCAAATGCATGGAGACTCTGCAAATGAGCAAAGAGTGTTGTTGTTTTGGCGAAGGAGGGCTTTAGGGTTAGGGTTTGGATTGGAGTCTTGAGGAGCTTGCTTTTGTTTGGTGGTCATGGTTTTTTGCGTGTTCAGGTTGATGGAAAAGTACAAATTGCTGAAAGATTTGGCACACGACCGAGACCTGCTGCGGCGTCGCTTGGATGAGGAGCTCATTGCAAAGGTTAGCCCTAGCAGGTGTGAGTTTTGGTTGTTTGTGCTTTGTCTAGGGTTCCCTCTCGGGAAATGACAGTGGATATGACCTTGGAAATTATGATTCTCTATTTCTGCAATATTCTTTCTTGGGGTCCAGCACCACATCAAACATGATAATTGGCACTACCGCTTTATATAAGCCAGCTATGTTCAAAAATTTGGTTGGAGGATTGACAGAGGGAGGCAGAGTTGCAAGGGCACTGGCGAGTGGACCATCTGGAGCTCAGAAATGATTTGAGGGAGCGGCTGCGCCTCTGTAAAGAAGAGCTGGTTGAAGGTTGAAGCATTTTTCCATCCCTTGCTGCACCTAATTAGTTTCTTAGACCCCTATCCTTAATCCTTTTTTGATATTTCCTTATGGGTTTCTTTGAGTTTATAGTAGGGATGTGGTGTTTTTTGACTTTGCTTGTCAACAGGAAAGACAAAATGTGAGCAGCAACAACGAGATCTGGATGTGAAGATCAGCTTACTTTCTGAGGCATCTGCTAAGGTGGCAACAAAGAGGATGGAAAAGTTGACGCATTATTATCCTGATTTTATCAGGGCACAGTCTCTTGTGCATGTAAATTTTTCTCATCTGTCTATTGTCATGTTTTATGCTCTTTGGCACTTATTTGTTAAATTTGTTTGCTTATGTTGGATATTTGTATTGCTTCCATTTTCTTGTTACAAATGATTTTTATCTGTTCTGTCTTCCATTTTGCAAGTCATGGTGTATACAATACAAAATCTGCAGAACATTTTGGTTGCTAGCCTGATGTCTCTGTTATATATTTGTGATAGGGCAGATGGCAGTGGCATCAGAGCTTTTCCAAAAACGGCGAATAGTCATGCGACAGCTGTGCAAAATACTGCCACTGCGGCGCACCTCTGTGAGCCTCTGATCCCACTTGAGTCAGTAGATATCAGGATCTGAGGATGAGTTGTATGGGTAAATAATCCCTGTGGCCTGGCTTTGAGGTTAGGGTCAAGGAGAGCGGCGTGAGAAGTGGGCAGGGACCAGCTCCATACAATCACCTGTGCAAATCTGTAGTGCACGTTTGCCTGTTGGAGATGATCCCTTATCGACCCCAGCCCTAGAACTCGCAGCATCCCTGGGGTTTGTGCTTCTTCACTCCATACACTTTTGTAATAGTTGAATAACTTTTGGATGTGCTAAATGAAATGTTTTGAATTGAATCATTAACAGGGAAAATTGACTATTGTCCAATTTACAACTTGAAGAAATGATGCACAGTTATGGTGGTAAAAAGAGAAAAGTAGCAGTACACAGAAATTCGCCAAGAATTTGTAGGAGAATGCAAAGTGGGTTTGAAAGTGAGCTAAGAGGTGCTGGCCTCTAGGACAGGAAGACTTATTTAAGAAGGATGGATGCTATTACAGATACATGGTACAGCTGGTGAACTTGGCAGCACGCTATTTGTCTGCTCCTCTACTTCACAATGCAGGATTTGCTGTAAGTAATTTTTTCTGATTTTATGTATTAGTTGTTTACTTATAACTTGGGCACCTACCAAATGCTTCTGAGGGATCCTCTGGAGTTAAACTGTAACTCATTTGCAATGTGCTACAATTCTTTCTTAGGGTTTGGAAGGATTTCCAGTTTAACTAATGACCAGTACCTGAGCACTCAGGGATATTTGTACATAGGTTGTGATGGGTATTACCCACATGTGTTGTTGTCTTTGCCTATGCAGGCTTCATCCTCTCGTGTCTGGCAACGGGCCTCTTACACTGACTCACGACCAGCTTCTCGCAGGTAGTTCACATTTTCTGGCTATAAACCTGCTGGATTGTTAAGTTCCAAAGATTGTTGGCAGAGCTTCTTGAGCATGTCTTGGGGACCCTTGCAATGCAATCCACTTGTATTTCAGGTTGAAACCCCAACTGTGACTGAAGATTCTTGCTAATAAGTTGTGTACAATCATTGTGATGGTTTTTGGTAGTGAGGAATATCCACTATTTCTTCCAAGGCAAGGAGGGCGTGGTGGGTCTTCTGTTGATGACAACATTGAACTGAGTAAGAGTGCTGGTAGCAACCTTTGGTTCTCATCCATGGAGAGCCCAAGGTCTGACCCTCTAGGAAGCATGGGAACTTTGGTGAACTACGGAGGAGCTTCAAGCAGCACACGAGATATACACCCAGAAGTGCAACATGGTATTCAGATTCTGCAGCGGAGTGTGGGCTGTATCTGCACCTATGGCTTTGGGGTCCTGTCTTTGCCAGTTCCATCAGACTTGTCCACATTTGATGCCTTTTCAGAGCTCCTTTCCTCTCTCTCTTCCAAAGCAGCCCAAACAAGGTTCACAAATCTCCCTTGCTTTCTCCCTCCATGCCATACAGATGTTTCAAGGCTCTTCTTGATGACAGATTTTGGGGTCTTTGGTAACTAACTGTCCAGAGAAAACAATTAATCTGTCATTTTAGGTTTTTCTGCACTGTTCATAAAGTCAGTCCTGATTTGTTGTCAGACTGTTGCAAAGATGTACTTGTTCAAAGATAGAGAAATTAGAATGGAACACTGTCTCAGCAAGTGAGAACTTCTGTGACTAACAAATTTGCTGAACTCCACCTTACTGAATCTGCAAAGAACCGCTGGTGTAGACTATGCCCAAGCCTTTCACATGGTGTTCCTATATACTTTCTTGAGTTTCACTCCTTTTTGTGTCCTTCCTCTTGTTAGTTCAAGAATGGCTGATGATGCTCGTGACATTCTATGGAAAATGTTTACTGTGTTCAGGTCTAGCAGACGTAACCAACAGCCTAACAGCCGATTTGCTATTTCAGAAGGTCCACTAGCTCACATGGGAAGCAGCCTGCCAAACCCCTTGGACACAAGTCACGGCTATTTAGAAGCACTGGTAAATCATCACCTGCTTTTCTGTAACTTGAACTCCATCTCACACTTCTTGTGTGCTGATCTGAGTTCAAATTTATCTTCCTAGTTTTTGAAGTGTACAGGAGAATAGGGACAACTTTTGAGGCTTTGGATTTCACAGTTTTTTTTTTGGTTTTTCTGGACATTGGGTGAAATTTGTTTGCTATGAACTAGTCTTTAATGGGTCTGTGCTTTTCCAGGGTCACAAGGCACTACTCAAAGGTAGGGTAACAAATTTCAACGACCTGTCTGAGTCAGGCACAAATTCAGAGCTTATGGAAGGGACAATTGCAAACCTGGCCGATAGCACAGTAGATGGGTGGGATATTGTGGAGCACCCAAGGTTGCCACCTCCTTCCCGCTCAGAAGATGTAGAGCACTGGACACGTGCTATGTTTATTGATGCCACCAAGTAGCAGTATTCTTCTTAGCAGCAGCTGCAAAGTTATGATGAAGCAATACCAATTATCATGTGAAGTCAATCGTTGTACATAAGGTTTCAAAATTTATTCAATGCAGGTATTCATATTGTTGTCAAGAAAACTGCTGTCTTATCTCTAGCTCTCAGCTACTTCTGCTGGAATTTAATAAAAAGCCCTTAGGATCCAATTAACAGGATCAATTTACTTGAAACAGCTGTCTCCTCCAAGGCTTACACTTTGATAGTGGAATTCTTTGATTTGCTTGAAGCTTGTTAATGACTAGACCAGTGCAGGACTGCATCACGATGCTCTTCAAATTCACAATTGAGGAGCAGTAGAAGAAGCCCTGTAGCTGCTCAGGTGCAAAGGATGAAACGGTGCAAGTATAAGGTGGCTTACTTGGTTGAGCAATATAGATAATCCCCTCCATCATGGATGGAGAGAATGTGAATCACATTGTTCTAAAACTCCTTCCAGTTGTTTTTCGAGATTCTCTGCATGATCTTTAAGGAAATGATTTTTTGGATACTCTGCTGAAGAATCAGCTCATCTCTTTAAACAGAAACCGCCCTCCTTTTTTTGTTGTGTCAATGATGTTCACTGAACACACACATATATCGAACAGAGGAATTTCTTTTCATGGATATTGCTGATAGTGAGGAACCTGAGCTATGGATCACTGGCTGCAGAGAAGTAGCTCCCAGGTCACAGTGCTTCTTCATCACATTCCTCCGAGGAAGATGGGTCAGTCTCTGTCAATTTGTTTGCAGGTGGAAGGCCTAAGACTTGACCATGGAGTAAGGTAAGCACACTTGGCATGTTGAAGATATTCAAGTCTTTGTCAGCACCTGCATGAAACTGTTGGCTTCAAATGAGGGTTCTTGGTCGCCTGTGATGACAGAACCCTTCAAGCCTGGTGAAGGCACTGAGCTTCCCTGGACAGTTGATGACAGAACTGTACCAAAGCTGCCAACTTGTTCCAACCTACTACAAGAAACTGGCACGGATGGTGAAGAAGAAGTCAAGGTGGTTGTTGCTTTAGTAGCCTACGAAGTCAATTATATCCCTTGTAACTGCTTCCCTATTGGTCAAGTTAGCTTACTTGCAGCTTCTGCAGCAGTGGCGCAAAAGGACTTATCAGAGAGATCCAGGGGACAAGGGAGAGCTACAACGGACATTGACCAGCTTCAGCTTGGTGCACTGCCATTGCATGGAGCCAGATCTATTGATGGAAAATCCTGATTGTAGCTAGCTGATCATGGATATACATACACTCATGGAAGGCAGAAGCTGCTGCAACACCATGGGGCATAGAACATGAGAATGTGAATGCCTGCAGCTACCTGCTCATGAGCAGTTTAGTACTACTACTACATGTTGACAAATTTGCTTTTGCCTCTGGCTGCAATGACCACTCTTTCCACAGTCACAACACCATGACGGTACTTGCAGCAGCAGAGACAAAAAGCCCCAACTTTGCAGTTCCCTTACTTCTCTAACATGCACTCAACTCGTTCTCTCAACATACTCTGATGCATCCAGACTCATGGCTGATATCTGGAAATTTTCTCCTATTGAGAATGAACAGAAATGATTTTCAAATCTACAATAGTATGTATATACAATTTGATCAAGAATATCAATAGTAGTGTACATCTACTTCCCAACAAAAGTATCCATTGTTCTGTTTGAAGCTGCTGTCAATTGCACATTGTGTAAGGACTCTGAGAGAACGCATGAAAAGCTTATTTGTGCAGCAAAAATACACTTGAGCATTCTTTCATTGGCAAGCTACTCTTCTAACTATTTCAATCTGCAAGCTCCCCTCTTATGACTCCAAGCAGCTAAGCTCTGATCTAGGTGCCAACTACAGTTCCCCCTCAACTTTCATAAAGTACTCAACCAAAATCCCATCTTCATCAGCTTCAAGCTTCTCTCTCTCTCTCTCTCTCTCTCTATGTTGTTCATCAAACAGGCCCGGCTCCTAAGAACTCTCAGAGGCTAACTTTGTCCAGCAAGAGTAGTTAAAGAACCAGCTTAAAATATAACCAACTAATCAGAATGAGTTAAGAACCAGTTGTGAAAGAACCAGTTGGGTATGGGGGGAAATGAAGGTAAAGAACCGGACAGGGTATGAAAAATTTTTTAATGTGAGAACCGTCTTGGTTCTTAATTTTTTTTTTTTAAAAATTGAGAACTGAAACAGACGGTTATGAAAAAGCTAATAACTACCCAACACTGGTCTCTTTAGCACTGTCCCTGTATCACTCCTGGTATTAGGGACTGTTGGCTTATTTTACATATTGTGGTGCATACCATGCAAGTTGCCCCAACATTATATGTGCACATCAGTGGTTTTTTTTCTGGCAAAAAATCGCCAGATTTCTACTTTTTAAAAACCTTGGCTACAACTACAAAGGAAGAAAAGGGAGTTTCCAATTTAAATAGCCTAAAAGTGGCGACCAGGAATAGCCAAATTTTGACAGATGATCAACCTATATTCGCCCCCTCAAACCCTAGATCCTTTTAGGGTGTCACCAAATTGCAAAAATGGAGGCCGTTGAGACAAGTCACATGTCGGCAATTGACATAGCTCGTATGCTCCAAACTCTAAATTGTCGTCACCAAAGTTTGACACAACATTTGCATCCACTTGCCAAAACGTTTGTTCTCTTGTGTTTTTCCTCCTCGCCAGTTGATAACTCTCGTGATACACCATTACCAGTCAACTCTTTCTTGTGACACACCATCGCCATAGTTGTAGAGAGCCGTTTGTTTGAGGGTGTGCACCATGCATCCAATGTGCTTCAACATTGGGCATCAAATCTTTGTGCTTGGTAGTCAAAAAGTGGCGTTCGCATTCGCATTCAAGTTCCACCTAAGTTCTAATAGACCTCCTACCAACAAAAGGGAAGTACTTATTTCCTTTGCTTTAATAGCTTGCAATGTAGTTTCTTGAAATATTTGGTGTGCAACTATTTTGGTTGGTGTTAATCAAGGATTGTACAACTGTTACAGGAGCTAAGCTTGAAATTTTGTTAAGAGCCTGTGTGGATAGAATCTTAAGGGCATCCATAACACCATCTACTAGATTTTGGATCAGCGCATTAAGATTCCATGAGATTTGTGATTGCTTAAGCGTGTTTTAGGACAACAATTGTAAGGAAACTAAAGGAATCGTTCAAGGGGTACTTCTATTTAGTAATTCTACTCAAAGGGTCTAATTATTGTACCCAACTTGAGATTCTTTTGAATTTGTAAATATCTATGGGTTCCGTTTGAAAGAGGTTGCAAATCAGTCTTGTTCCCAAGAGTCCAATTGTAACTCAGTTGATTATGGACATCATATATGTGTCATATTTGAATAAGCATTATTGTTTCAAGCACTGTTGTTTCAAAGAGTGCATTTGCTATTTAAATGCACTATTGTTTCGAGCACTATTATTTCCAATATTACATCTGCCATTTGAAATATGTCATTTGGGTGCATTGTTTGCATATACCATTTGAGGTCTGCCATTTGTGTGCACTATCTGCATCTGCCATTTGGATGCATTGTTGTTTCCAAGAATGCATATGCCATTTGAGTGCATTGTTGTTTCAAATCTATAGCAAAAGATCAAATGTTGGACATCTCTGTTTAAAATTGTTTGCCTCTATTGTTGTAGAACTAGAAGCTTAATGTCGGCATCCAAAATCAAAGCTTTAGAAGATCAAATGTCCAAAGTTTGACAATCCAAAGTCTATTAGGTTTCCACTTTAGGTTTAAAGGTTTACAAATTGGAATTCCCATATTTGTCTTATTTCCAAAAAGACTTTTGTGACTTAAGTCTATTAGTCCAAAGTCTGTTAGGTTTCCATTTGAATTTTAGGGTTTATAAATTGGAGTTCTTGTATTTGTTTGCTTTCCAAATTGTGTGCATTTACCATTTGAGTCTGATAGTCCATAGTATATCACATTTCCACTTTAGGTTTAGGGTTTGCAAATTAGAACCCCATATATGTCTTCTTTCCAAGGGAGCATCTACCACTCGAATTTGACATTCTAGAGTCTATCAAGTTTCCATTTTAGGTTTAGGGTTTACAAATTGGAGTTCCCATATCTACCTTCTTTCCAAGAGAACATCTATCACTTGAATCTATCAATCCAAAGTTTGTCAAGTTTCCATTTGAATTTTAGGGTTTGCAAATTGGAGTTCTTGTATTTGTTTGCTTTCCAAATTGTGTTCATGTACCACTTGAGTTTGATAGTCTAAAGTCTATCATGTTTCCACTTTAGGTTTAGGGTTTGCAAATTGGAGTCCCATATCTGCCTTTTTTCCAAGAGAACATCTACCACTTGAATCTATCAATCCAAAGTTTGTTAAGTTTCCATTTGAATTTTAGGGTTTGCAAATTGGAGTTCTTGTATTTGTTTGCTTTCCAAATTGTGTGCATGTACCACTTGAGTTTGATAGTCTAGAGTCTATCATGTTTCCACTTTAGGTTTAGGGTTTGCAAATTGGAGTCCCATATCTGCCTTCTTTCCAAGAGAACATCTACCACTTGAATCTATCAATCCAAAGTTTGTTAAGTTTCCATTTGAATTTTAGGGTTTGCAAATTGGAGTCCCATATCTATCTTCTTTCCAAAAAAAACATCTACCACTTGAGTTTATTAGTTTAGACTCTATTAGGTTTCCATTTGAATTTTAGGGTTTGCAAATTGGAGTTCCCATATTTATTTCATTTACAAGAATGCATCTACCACCTGAGTCTGACATTCCACAATCTATCAGGTTTCCACTTGAAGTTTAGGGTTTGCAAATTTTCAAGTTCCCATATCTATTTTCCTAAACCAAAAAATGCATTTGCCATTTGAGTATGATAGTCCAAAGTTTATCAAACTTCCACTTGAAGTTTATTATTTGCAAATTGGATTTTACCATTGTTTAGTTTCTAGTAATCTTTTTATCACTTAAGTCTAAAATTCTAGAGTCTCTATCATGTTTCCACAATGCCTCTAGAACTTCCACAATCCTATAAATTCAAGTACTTCTCTAGTAGGAACCCTATTGTGGGTAGGCCTCTTCTAATTTTTGATCCTAATGTTGTTTCTTCTTTTCATGGTCTTGAAAGGTCATCCCCTCCTTTGTTTTCACCATGTAAATCTAATCCTTCAAATGGAGATCATGATGATGATGTTATGTCTTTGGATGAATCTAACCCCACTCCTAAAATAGATTTACATGTTGTCCCATCTAAGCTGACAATCTAGAAAAAAAAATTATGATGTTTTTAGAAAATTTCAAGATTTTTGAACTACAAAACTACTATGGACAAAGTCTTGTTTATGCTCAAATGGTAGCCTACAACTGTCAAGTGTAGGATCTACAGTGAAGTGGAAGGGAAGGATAAAATACTTACTGTTAAGTGGGATTCACTTTGTAAACATGTAGGTCAAAAAAAGTTGAAAGGAACATTGGAATTAATGTGAAAAAGGGGGATTGGTATCATTTTAAAGATTACATGCATGCCAAGAACTATAAGTTACTTGCTTCTTACAACCATGGAAATGTTGTTACCCAGCTTGTAAATGGAGTGGCAAGAAAGAATCGAAGAGAGGTTGTCCAATTTGCCACTATCCTACATTTGTTATAACAAGGTCGTCCCATGCAAGAATATGAAGCAATTAGGCCATTGTATAATTTCATGGTAGTGCCAAAAAAATAGCAAGAAACATTGGAATGTTAATTCTGGTTGGACAATGGAAGAATTCATGCATCAGGAAATGATGAAGGTAATTAGGGCAATAATGGGGGCTACTCAGTATGTTGTTCTAAATTGTGATGAAGTTTTACAATTGACAACCAATCTTGGTTATCTGTTCATTATTATGTGGTGTAGAATTGGGTAAGGATTTCAATTCTCATTTTTTTGGACAAAGTGCTTGAAGGTTCAAGTAGTGATAACCTAACCAAGGTCATTATGGAGGCATTGACAATTGGTGGGGAATTGTTAAAAGATTAGATTGCCCAAAAACTCTTCTACTTTGGGGCAAATGGTGTTAATGTTTTTCAAGGCACAAAAAATGGTGTTATAAAACATATTCATGACACCTATGCCCCTCATTTTATTGGGGTGCATTGCATGGCCCATCAAACTAATTTGGTTGTCCAAACATTATTGGGATTGCCTTTGGTGGTGTCGATTGAAAGTTTGTTGCAATGTTTGTATTGCCCACTCACCTCAAAGGCATTTAAAGTTCACTAAGATTGTGAAACTCATGGCAACAAAGAGGAGCAAAATTCTCCAAAATGTGAAGACAAGGTGGATTTCCATGTTGAACCCTACTAAGAGAAAAATGGTAAAATACAAAACTTTATTTATGAAGATGGCCTTGGACAACCCTACAAACCAGCAAGTTATGTTGAATTATGAACACCTTTGTGACATCCATATTTTGTTTAGACTTGCTTATATTTTGCCCTTGTTGGAATTTATGCATGCTTTGATCAAATTTGCACAATCTAGAAATGTGTTTGTGTGTGATTTAGTGGCAACCATCAAGGTTTGTCAAGGCGATGTTTATAGCATGTACTATGATCAGACTTCCAAGTTCACTATTAATAACTTTTGGGCTTTCAAATCATTATGGGAGTTCAAGCATGATAATATCCACATGCGTTGGATAATTGGTGCGAAATCTAGAATTCCACATTTGGACTTTGAGCTGAATGGCCAACAAGGGCAATTCATCAAGATTTGGAGACCATGGTGTCTTCTATGGTAACAAAGGATGTATTTGTTGTTGTTGGAACATTGGTGAAAAACCAATGCAAGGGTAAGCCTTATAATTTATACCTTTCAACCCTTTGCCCCCAATTTTATATATATATATATTTTCCACCTTCATGTAGATAGTAAGTCTATGGTTCCATTTGTTTTGATAGGTGTTAGAAAAGCTTTGGTTCAAGAGCTTGAAATTAGGTTTCTAACCCATGTTGTCATGGATGCTTTTGGGATTGTGTATCCCCAATATTGGATGCAACTAGAATGTGATTCAACATTTTTCAAACACCTTCAAGTTATTAAATTAGCTTTTTGTTTGGGCAAAACCCACAAGGTGGATGACCAAGATATGGTGGTGGGTAAATTACTTAATGCTAGTGACCTTGATTGCTAGTAGGGCATGTTCAAGCTCACAATGAAGTCAAATGAAACAATGTGTATGGCACCTCTTTTTGATTTGAACCCTTTAACAAAAATCTGGTGCCTTGTGACAACATTTCGAGTATTCTCTTTCCAAGGATATGTGAAACTAGCTGAATTAGTGATGCTGCAGATAGTTGGCAATGTGGAGGATGAGAGATGCTTCTTTACTTTGGCTTTTATGAAATCAAAGCTTTGGAATAAACTTATTACCCGCCTACCATTTGTTGTGTGCATGTTTGCACAACAATTTTATACTTTGTGTAATTTCCCATCATATGTAGATTATATTGAGCAGTGGTGAGGAGCTTGCCATTAAAATTGTTATGATGGTTAAACAATATGCCTTTTGCATTTTTTGGGCTAATTTCTACAAAGGTAGATATGTATTGTTGCAAAATTGAATGGTTGTTTTGTGAGTCATAGAACTTTCTTTCCCTTGTGTTCGCATTTTCTACTCTCTTCTCACAGTGCAATGCCATGGGTTTAGATTTCTACTTGTTGTATTTGGGTACTAACTTGTGAATTTGTAGGTCATTTGTGCTGGAATGGCCATTTCTAGGGGTTCAATTCCCCCACAAGTGCTTATGTTTGCTAGAACTTAATATGATGGGCCTTGCAAAAAAGTTGTTTGCACTTTGCAATGTGTGTGCAATATGCACTTCATAGTGCTTATTCACATGCCCTAAATTTTACTATTTGGGAGAAGTAGTTGCTAGATTTAAACAAAACCTTTTCATTCATTGCCCAAAACATTCCAAATGTAATAACAAAATAACAAAATAACCAAAAAACTTTAATTTAATTTGAAACATAGCTAGATTTTTTCTCCTTTAAAACTAAAAGAAGGGCCAAAGACTTCACCTTCACAATAATGTGCTAGCCACTTGGAGATAAATAATTTGGGAGTGGGGCCAAAAAAAAACTCCCAACAAATCTAAATGTTAGCCAATTGAGCACCACATGTAGTGTAGATGTAACCCCATAGGCTCCTTTGCAAAAATGAAAAAAGAAACATTATTGCACATAGCTGTTATTGCATGTAGTAGAATCTTGTGTATGGGCACCATCAATCACATCTTGGATGTGCAAAATGATAGTCTGAGAAAAAAGAAACAAACAATACAAAAGTACTACCTATAATAACAACTATGTGCACATACAATGTTGGGGATGTATGAAGGGGTGTAAATAAGTTCCCCTATTACATTTACAAGTAGATGGTGTGTATAGGATACTTGCTACTCATGTTTGACATTAATTAATTCATAAAAGGGCCAATTAAGAAAAAAAACACTAAAAACAATTTGTCAAAATTTAAAAAAATCGAACCAAAGCACGAGATATAAATATGAAAAGAAATAAAACTAACATAATCCCAATAGAGAATTATTTAACACACACACACACACACACACGCACGCGCAGTGGTTTAAAAAATGTTCATGAAAATCTAAAGAAGCTAGACTCTCTACATGTCACAAATTAATAGTATTATTATTATTATTATTATTATTATTATTATAGCTAGTAGTTATAAAATAGTTACAAAGTAGTTGTTAATGAGTGCTTCATTTATTTCAATTGCATTATAGTTGTGATATGTGATTCTTATGCAACTTGCTAATAAAGTCAAACATGGTTGACCAAAACCATATATGTAGTGTGTACATTTATCCATATAGGGGTTCATCGTTAGATTAATATGTACTTACAATAGAACTCCACAAATTTCTAATGTGACATTTTATTTTTTAATTTCTTATATTGGCATGGGATGGTTGTAACATAGTTATAAATTAGTTGTTTCAAAGTTCCAATTGCAAGGAGCAAGGTTTTTCAAACACAATTTTTCATAGTGTATTTCAAATCCCTAAAGCAAAAAAATTCTACGATTGAATATAACCCAAACACATTTATTGAAAGAATTAACCACTTGACCAACACAATGGACACCTATTTAGAAGTTCCAACATGGACATCTAGCACATCTTAATGTTCTTTAAGATATTATTCTCTTTGGTTTCCACAATTGCAACAAGTTTTTGGAACTTCAAGTGCCACTTACATGAATGATGGAGATAATTGTATAGGCTGACTATGAAGCCCCAATTCAAGCAATGAAAATTTAATTAAATATGGACAAAACCTCAAGGTTAGTCTTATGAGCATCACAATGGACACCCATTGAAAAAGTTGTTTGAAATTCTTTGAGTTGTCTTGCGATTCTTATTTTCTTGTCCTTTAAATACAAAAGCCCCATTTGGACCAAACCATAACAATTTTTTTGACAAATTCTCTTGAGTCATCCCCCCACTCTTCATCAATGTAACCACAATGATTGTAATGAAATTATTGAAGCCTAACCCATCCACAATTTGTTGAACACAAAGCATAACAATGATTCAACCACATAAACATGAACATAGATCCATGAACAATTATTGATGATTGCACCCTTGTCACATGAACATGTTATTAATTGGGCATGTTGAATGGCCTTGACATTGGCCTCTTGAACTTAGATGTACATGAACTTAATAAGGATCTAAACAAACTTATCAAACCAATGCATGCTTAGAGCATTTGGGAGCCCTAGCCTCCCAAAGAGTTCATATTCCAACATTGGATGACCGTGTGATAAAACATGAAACATAGACATCATTTGAACAATTTTTTGATTTCCTTCACATATAGGTCTATTTATTGGGACCAAAATACAATTAGTTGGACCCTTTGAGCATATAAATTTATGTTTTTTAAATGCACGCAATCCTTAGTAATGTACTTCCCACCTTTCTTCACGTTCAATTTTGGCATATCCCACATTATAATTGATGTTCCCATTTACAACCAATGGTTTTCAAAAAAAAATTCAATCAAAGAAAATACTTTGAACTTTACCATATGGCTAAACCTTCCTTTTGACACTAAACCCTTTGCCCATGGCATGTAAACTTTGCCCATTTGGTTTAAAATTTTCAAATGGTGTCATATGATTGCTTCTAAATCTTTTGCTCATTTTTTTGCTTCTTAACAACTTAACAATGTTTTAAATGGGTAGTGTTTTAAGGTCATGAAGGACTAAAATGTTTAATTGGTGACAAGAGTGCATAGCCCATCATAATTAAGAAAATTTGAAAAGCTTACATTATTAGCCAAATTGGGAAAAGTAGGCCATGCTTTTGCAAGAGGGGGACTTCAACTCACTAGAGGATGTAAATGAGGAGGGGAACTCAATCAAATCTAAGACAATAAACAATGGACTAGTAAGGCATACATTCTTGCTCAAATTGAAATATTGAAACAACCTCGAAGAAAACATTAGTAGATAATGACAAATATGAATGACAATGAAAAATATGGTTGATGTTATTGGAGACTTGAGACAAGGTCAAGAAATTCAAGAAAATGAACATTGTCAACCTTGGAAGAAAATCAAACATTATAAACTACTACAACATTTAGGGTCTAGACATGAAGAAGGAAGAAGGTGATCACACAAAACAAATTATAGCAACAATTAGGGCACATGCAAAATTGAGGAGGAGGAAGGTGAACACAATTATAACAACATTTAGGGCCCATGAATGAAGGAGGAGGACTTTAAGGCCCAAGAACAAAGAAGGAGGAAGGTGATGCGCTTGATATGTTTGAAGTTGATATGGAATTAGCTTTTTGAAGAGGCATACGTACTTTTGCACAATGCCTTTCAAATCACACCTTGATAATGCGAATGATTTTTCAACTAGCAATGTCATGAATACCAAAACAACTTCTCTCATTACCCTTCCCCCCTACTTTCAAGTTCTAGCAATAACTTTTCATGTCCATTACTAATTTTGGTGATCCTAACTACACGATTCAACTACATTCTAGTGAAAGGATTGTAGCCTTTGTTGCAAAAGGCGGTGATGAAAGAAACCTTCAATGTGCAAGTTAGTTGCCGAACCATAAACTTTACAACAAGAGGTGAAAGGAGTTAGGGTTTAGTGTGCTTTGTAGTGGTGGGAAGATCCCTATCATTGTTCTATTAATGGCGAGGTGGCAAAATGAATGGATGTTGAGGGTGTGAACCAATAACCTCCATCCACAACCAAAGGCATCTTTGGCAAAACTCTATTTGCTTGGCTCATTGCATAATCCTAGCCAAGGCCAAAATTTGGCATTGATTTGCCCAAAACAAGGGTTGTTTCAAACCATATAGAGGCCCAACACTATAACTCAAACCTCTGATGAACATTGAGCAAATTGCAATTTCCCCCTCATAATTGCTATCTAAAGTTGACCACATCAAACTGGTATTGGGCGGGTATCAACTTTTGATCATACCAATTGATACTAGCATCAAATCTTTATTTAAAAAAATTCATACCAGCCTAGTACTGGTATCGTATTTTTCTCTTTTTTTCAATACCACCCATAAATACTGGTATTGCATATCTAGAAAACTTTCATACCAGCCTAGTCCTACCATAGGGTTCAAGGCTGATTGTTTGTTGATATGTGACATGAATATACCCGGTAGTGAGACCAGAATACTCTTATATTTAACCTGGTATTACCTTGAGTCCCTCCCTATACGAGGCAGGTACTGGTACAAGGCCGGTATGACCCCATATCCCTACTTGGCAGGCATGGGTATGAGCCTGGTATTTCCTTAGGTCATACAAGTCTGGTTGGTTCTTTGATACCCGGCCTTGTACTAGTCCGATACACCGGGGTTCCAGCCTAGTACCCGCCCAACACTGGTTGAGAATGGAAGTGACATACATGTCTTTACTCTTTTACATCAATGTAAATTAGTGAGATGCCTAGAACCACAAGTCAAACATAAGCTCACTTTAGTTTGGGCAATGGAAGCCATATAGTCAAGCACACTCAAGTTAGTTTCCAAGCTGAATGTTTGGTGAAAACACGCCTTGAAAGGTAAGAGTCAAACCCTAATGAAGGGTTAGGTCTCCCTACCTTATTATGCTCATTGGCTATATATGAAGAAGAATGACCCACAATGCTACTACTACTACTACTATTATCATCCATAAACAAATATAACCTTCTTATGAGGGAGATGAGCCACTCAATTATTGCTTTGGTTGGCAAACCATGTTGTGTCTTCCTTTTTCCTTTTAAATTAAATTTTAAAAAATAAAAATCAATCACACCCAAATTGACAAGGAGTGTGCACAAATAATATCATCTTATGGGATGGGATGGGATGGGATGGGATGGATGAAAAAGAAAGTCATTCAATCAAACTTACTTTGTCAACAAATTACTTCCAAATGTTTTCCTTTCTCATCCAAAAGGCTCATGATCCAATGAAGCATCAAAACCCCTCTGCATTTATGAGAGAGAACACAAAAGAGGTAGGTACACACACACACACACACATGTATATATATATCTCATTATGATTGCCACTCTCTTTCCTTTCACGGAGTTGGTTTGTGAGGAAACAAAAGTGGAAAAAAAACAAAAAGAGAAGAAGAGATAGAAGACAGAGATGATAGAAAAAAGAGATAGAAGAGATGGTGAAACGATGGTGATGGTGGTGGATGGGAGAGGAGGAGGAGGAGGAGATGTGTAATGGGATTTGAGATCACATCAGAAGCAGCAGCAGGAGCAGCTGAGATTTGGTTGGGTATTTTAGTGTGATAGAAATCATGATGGAGATGGGTGATGGGTGCATGTGAGAGGAAGAGTAGGAGGAAAGAGGAAGAGGCATGAGTGAGTGAGTGAGTGAGAGTGATATGAATGGAGAAAGCTCAGCAGATTGATGATGACGATGATGATGGTAGAAGTGTTGGTGGTTTTTGAGCAAGTGTGAGGAAGTGGGAGGGATGTGGTTTTTGTGTGTGAGAAAGTAGGAGGAGGAGGAGGAGGAGGAGGAGGAGGAGGGAGGGAGGTGTGTGAGGAAGAAGGAGGAGGAGAAGGGAGGAGGAGGAGGGAGAGGAAGTGTGGGTTGGATGTGAATTAGGGTTGTGGGGGGTTTTTGGTGGGTGGTAGGGGGAAGACCAGGAGGAAGGGATGACGGGAGTGGGATGGGTGTTAGCAGGGCCAGCGAGTAAGGAGAATGGAGGAGCAGCACATACAAGCTTGCATGGATTGTTGGCATATGGAGCGGGGAGTAGTGTGATTGTGGCAGATGTGAGATCCATGCAACTGGTGGTGGTGCTTCCCATGCCAGCACTCAAGGTATCTCCACTCCTGCCGGCTCCATTTGTAACTGCAGTGCAGTGGGATCCTGAGGGAATTCAAAGAGATGTCACCCAGGATGTGTCGTCCACAGCTCATTTGCAATTGGCAGCAGGGGATAGACATGGACGGATTGCCATATGGGATGTGGCAGCTGGTGAAGTGGGTACGTGGTTAGAGCTTGAAGTGGACAAAGGTAGGCAAGGGATTCAGGATCTTTGTTGGGTTTGTGGTCAACCCTTGTTGCTTGCAGCAATTCATGGTCCTTCTCTCATTGTGATTTGGAACATGAGCTCGGGACATTACTTTTGGAAGTTTGATGCGGGATCTGAAATGCTGGGATGCATCCGCTCTGATCCATTCGACAGCCGACAGATGTGTGTGATGGGTCTCAAGGGTCTTCTTCTCTCTGTTCTTGTCACTGGGACAACTGAATCCGAGGTTCTTGTCAAACAGTATTCACATCCGGGTGCAGATGAGAAAGGAGTCAGTAGTGCTGTGGGCGAGAAAGGGGTCAAGGATGGATTGGCATCATCTTCAGGAGGAGGTTCAACTTCAGCTGGAGCACCTGCACTTGCATCTGCTCCAGGTTGTGTGATTCGGTGTATGTTCTCCACAAGAACAAGAGGATTGCTGTATATTATGCTTCCTCGGGAGATTGTTGTGTTTGATTTGGTTTTTGGAATGCCTCTTGCCTCAACTGCTTTGCCACGAGGGTGTGGCAAATTCCTGGAGTTGCTTGCTGATGTTGATGGAGACATTCTCTACTGTGCTCACCAGGATGGCAAAGTCAGTGCCTGGAAACGCAGAGCGTAAGATTCTGAAAAACCCCATGCTTGGTTTTTGTAGAAACTTTTGTCTTGCAATAATCAGTTTTGACAAAAGCAAGCAGCTGGCAAGATCCAGTGTAAATGTTGACAAAAGGGTCATGATGTGCATTGGGCTTGCAGGGATATGCAAGTGTTTGCACTGTGCTACATGGAGACATTGATTCCTTTGATGGGATCGTCAGCACTCCCAACTGTGCTTGCTGTGGTGCATCACCCCATGCAGCTTCATGTCCAGACTTTCGAAGGCAACCAAGCCCCTGCACTGCAGCTCAACACATTCTTGCCACTCAACACTTTACCTGTACCACAGTCATTGATGATGCAAGATGGCAACCCAATTGAGGTGAAGCCATTTCGCTCCCTAGATGCAACAATCCTGTCAATCTCTGATGATGGTCGGCTTTGGCAATGGCTCATCAGTGCTGCTGTTCCAGGGACTGATGAGGGTTTAGCACACATGAATGGCTCAAAAGAAGCGGCAGTACATCTGGAAACATCAACTCACACAGGTATTGCAGCCTTGGATTTGATGGCAAATGAAGAACAGCAAAACCGGCCTCCACTTTCTTCCTCAAATGGTGTTGCCTCTGAACTGGTTTTCAAGGTCTGTCTGTGGTGGCTTTTCACAGGGTGGTTTGCAAAACCAGAATCTTGACAGTTTCTGTGGGTTCTATGTGAGCATCAAAAACGGTGTGCATGATGACTGATTGTTTCTGCAACTGGAGGCATATAAGGAAATATGTCAGTGGATCATGCATTGAAGTTTTTGTTTTGCTGGGTGTCTGAGTCTTGTATCCTGATTGCCATCTGCATGTGGGTCACACCCATTTCAAACAATGAAATCTTCTTTGTAATCTCTCATTTGGAAATATCTGGATCTGATTTTGTGGCAACACAATGCTGCTGCAACAGCTGGAGCTCAAAGGACAGTTGCAGCTCTTATCAGCGGCTATAACCACTCTTGCTGTCGCAATTCCATCACTTCATGCCCTGAGTCCTGGTAAGAACTACCACTGCCACAAGCCCAGGCCACTGTCAAGCTCTTTCTTTCAATGTCAACAATTCTCAGTGTATAGAGGGGTGCAGGATCATGGGTGTGTTCTTCTTGTCCCTTTCTATCTGCCATATCTGCATTGTAAAATTGGGTGTAATTTTTGGACCTTAAGAGACAGGGGGAAACAACTCAGCAGCTATATCCATTCCATTAGTGGCACTGGCGACACAAGCTGGCACTGTGGAGCTGGTCGATACAGCTGCAAATGCCATCACAGCCTCATATACTGTACATAATGCTGCTATTGTTCGTGGTGTACGCTGGCTCGGCAACACCCGCCTTGTCTCTTTCTCATACACAGAGGTTTAGTGTATTCATTACTAGAACTCTTTCCCCCCCCCCCAGCCCCCCTTCCCTCCCAATGCATTCTTGATATTGAGTTGAGTGGTGGTGGTGTGTTTTCCTGTCTCTGTCAGGATGATACTACATATGTCATAGTCTTTGGGTCTTTATGTAGTCACTGCATTGATGGGTTTAGGGTTTAGGGGTTTAGGTTTAGGTTTAGTGTTGTTTGTTATTGTTGTAGAGCTTGGAGTGAAAGAGAGGATTGTGGGTGTGTGATATGATGTGCATTAGGTGAAAGGCAAGGGAGGAGGCTTTGTAAACCGGTTAGTAGTGACATGTGTGCGTAGTGGCCAGAGTAAACCATTCCGTGTGTTACAGAAACCAGAGCGTGCTCCTATGCGAGCCCTTCGCACATCTCCCTCTGGCAGGTAGGTATACATTTCCATCTCCTTATATACCCAATACGCTAATGAAGGATCTGGAGGCAGCATTCAGTTGGCACAATCAAGAAAATGCTTTCTGGCTTCTTGAGACATTTGGTCAAATCTGAAAGTCATCAGATCTCTGTTTTCTTGCTACAGATACACAGTCCAGACAAGCTTATTGCTGTGGTTGTTTTGCTGCAGGTATCTGCTAATCCTTTTTAGGGAGGCGCCTGCAGAAATTTGGGCCATGACTAGGACCCCACAGATGGTAGGCATCTCTTGTCAGACCCAAGAAATCTGCAGCACACAGTCTCTGATTGTTATGTTTCCTATATCCTGTGCCTGTGCATTTGAAGGCAGATTTGGGGGCATAGACTTTTCCTCTTCTGTTTGAGGAAGTGAGAGTTTTCTCAGGTATAAAAGAAGACTTACAATCTACTACCGGTTTTTACAGTTGAGATCATTGGCGCTTCCATTTACTGTAATGGAGTGGGCACTCCCACCAGTCCCAAGGTCTGCTGCTGCAGCTGCAGCATCAGCTCGCAAGTCTACCTTACTGTACAGAGATCGACCCACCATTGCTTCTGCTGTTGCTGCTGCTAATGCACCTCTACTATCTCCCACTTCACCTTCTACCTCAGGCAAGTGACAGTTCTGGCTTTTATTCTGGCTACTACTTTCTCACCGGATTGGCATTTGATATCAAAATCAATGAAGTGCACATCTAGTAGCTAGTTGAAAATGTTTCTGGAATTCCTCTTAGTGTTGTTGTCTATGCATCATGGTGCAAGAGAGGATATGGAATTTTCCAGAGTCTGAACATTGGGTCTTCCAGTAGTACAACCACTCACTTCAGTATCAGCTATTGACCCTTTGGGTTGTGGATGTTGCATGAAAAATACCTGCAGATTCACTTCAAGAGTCAGAGTCTGCAGAAAGCTTTGCATTTGCTCTGGTCAATGGTTCCCTCGGTGTTTTTGAGATGCGAGGAAGGCGGGTTCGTGACTTCAAGTATAATTTTTGCACCAATGCAATTAGGGTTTTTTTCGTTTCCCTTTCTTGTTATCTGATTTTACAACATTGCTTAAATCTCACAAAGTGATAATTCTTACAGAAAGAGATTTCTGTTTTCTCGGAAATTTGCAGACCCCGATGGCCAGCTGCTGCATTTGTTTCAGCTGATGTACTGGTGACTGCTATGGCTTACCGCACTCCTCACGTGGTAATCCCATTCTGTAACCTTTACCTTCCCATATCGTGGCTTATTAAGCTCTTACTGTATGCTATTGATTTGGATCAGGTATGTTGTATTGCTATTGCTTCTTGAGCCTTAGCCAACATCATGACTGGTTCTTTCCTGTTTCTTCCAAAAATGCAACAGATACTCAGGTTACAAATTTTCTTATTATAAATGTGAGACCGGGTAAGAGTGTTTTGTGTAATGATATGGAAGTTGCAGATGTAATTAGACTGATCACCTAGGAAATTGCAATTTTCATGCTTCTCGAAAGGTGATGGGTGATCGACTCGGGAGCATACGCTGGTGGGATGTTACAACTGGTCTGTCATCCTTTTTCAACACCCATCGTGGAGGCGTTCGCCGCATCAAATTTGCGCCTGTCCGAATCGGAGATTCCAGCCGAGGCAGGATTGCTGTCCTTTTCAATGACCACAGCTTTGCTGTTTATGATCTTGTAAGTGTTTTCCCATCTGTTGCTGCTGTTAATACTGGCTCCATAGAAATGCCTCTGTAGTCATATATGTACAATCTCAGAATGAATAATGTGCACACATTGGTAGGTATACGTGTGAGCAAGCTTTGTGAGTAGTTTGTGGTATGACTGAAGGGCGGGTTGTGGGTGGGTTGTAGGACACTCAAGACCCATTGGCAAATGCCCTCGTGCAGCCACAGCTTGGAGGCATTCTGGTGCTGGAGCTAGAATGGAATCCTTTGCGCACTGACAGGAATGAGCCCTTGATGCTGTGTATTGCTGGTGCTGACAGCAGCTTCCGTCTTCTTGAGGTTCAAAAGTACGAATCATGTCACCTTGGTCCTTATTTTTTTCCATTTTGATTCCCTCTTCAATCTCCTTGGCTGCTTCATAGTATATACAAAAATTTGCCTGCCCACATGCCTGCCTCCCTGCACTAGAAGCATGACTAATGGGGATGTGTGGTGTGTAGTGTTACAGGAGGAAAGTCAGGGCAGGTCGCAAAGCAAACTGTGTGGCAACGGTATCGACCCATGCCATTGTGTTCTGCAGCTCTGCTTCCACCTCCACATGCTTTAGTATGTGGGCTTTTCTCTCTCTCCTTTTGCATTCTTGTCATGATCTTTTTGACAAAGAAATGGTCAACCATAAACCTTAAATTGTCTGGTGTCTTTTTCTGGTGTTTGCTTGTTTCCTGGAACATGAGATTCAATGAGACTGCACATGTAAGTAACTTTTGTGGGATGGGGTGGGTTGTTGTTGTTGCAGTCACTGCGTGTTCTCTTACAGCAAGGTGTACAGCCTTCCTGGTTCTCTTTGACAGCAGCTTCCATGGATGAAGAGCTTGTGGTGAAGTCTGCTGGCCAGCCACTGGGCACTCGTGGAGGAGACCTGCGGCACTACCTTTTGGAAACCTCAACTCCCATGTTGGGTGAGACTGTCTTTGCAGAAGTCTTGTTGAAGACTCTGGAGCCCTATCGCAAAGCTGGTGAGTTGCACAAAGCTGCTGGTGACACACACCCCACCCACCACCATCAAGAGGTTCTTCTCATCTCTTTGGCAGGGAGTCTATGTGGAATGGGAATGACCCATTTTCCAAAATTGTAGCAGGAAGTTTAGAACAACAAAATGCAGAAGATGCGATCTTGGTGGGTTCCAATCTCTTCATGGGTATGGATGGGTATCTTTTTAATGTTTTCTGGAATGAGCACAGTTTTCTGAAGTGGGGAAGAATGAGGGATGTTGGGGAGAGGCAGGCCGCTTGCTAGATGAGGAAAGGCGTATGCAATATACTGCCGTATGTAGACAGGGTGTTGCAACAAGGTGCGCATTTACAGCTGCACAATTTGGAGAATACCCAGAAGCTGGGTTCTGGCTCCAGCTGCCAAGAGCACTTTCACTCCTCAGTTTTGGCTCAGCAGGTCCCACTGCTTTTTGGGGGGATTCTGAAAGAGCCAGCTCTGTTCCTCCAAAAGGGTCATCATTAATCATGTTGAATGAAGAAGGCAACATTGTCAACTCTGATTTATTAGCATCCAAATCATTGGACAAGGGAATGACATTCATCACTCCCAAAGTCCCGACACCCATTTCTCCAAATGGTGTTTTGCCTTCAGCCACCTTCAAGTTGGTCAGTTATTGCTTCCAATACAAACTCTTTCTGTTGATGACCAAAAGATTCAATGATGTATCATTTGTCAATGATAATGGACAGGGTGTCATGGGGTGACAATGGTTTTGTTTTTGACAGCCTTATCGGTGTATGGACATTGTTCCTTCAGATCAACTTGCAGTATACATGGCTGCACAAGAGAGAATTTTGTGGCATGAGAAGTTGGGTGGAACTGAAGCCACCCAGAAACGAGTGCATGAGTTAGTGTCTGTCTTCTCTTGATCCCATGAAACCTGAGAAAAAAGTGTGACATAGATCTGTGTTGTGTATATATCTGTGTACCTTGTTGATGGTAACTGAAAATGGGCATCCTGCATAGCCTCCAGTTCTTCAGTTCTGAATAGCCAACATGCCTGGTTCCAATGTCACAATAGAAAGTCCTTCAACAGATTAGGTGATTGTAACCTGCTGTTTTTTCTTTCAGGTTGATTTCAGTGGGTGATTTGGAGGCAGCAGTTACCATCTTGCTGGCAACTCCTCCAAACAACCCCCTTTTCTACATGGATGCTCTACGCGCTGTCTCTCTAGCCTCTGCAGTATCACCCGCTTTACATGAACTCGCTGTCAAGGTATATACAACCCTGCATCCTTTCAACCATGAACTGTAGCACCAGTGGAAATGAGGTGACAGTAGACAGTGTTTCAGTGTTCCCTGAATGCCACTTTTTGATAATTGGCAATGA
>Ga0116231_10001075_pt1 | contig 54184 bp, 29 predicted proteins | sample S1TSphgellanicum_2_FD_89695 | JGI IMG/M metagenome (GOLD analysis project Ga0116231, IMG submission 89695) | Host-associated microbial communities from peat moss isolated from Minnesota, USA - S1T2_Fd - Sphagnum magellanicum MG | ecosystem: Host-associated > Plants > Peat moss > Unclassified...
ATCTTTCAAATTATTAATTAAATTTTTTTTTTTTATTTTTATTTTTTGTTTTTTTTTTTTTTTTTGGCATGTAATATTTATATAAAATAATAAACGTGTTTTTGTTGTCTTTGTGAGATAGTATAAATGTGTTTAGGCTATCAAATTTTTCAGTTCTAAAAATGGTAGGTTTGAAGTTCAAGCCCAACAATTGAAGTATCTCAAAATTTGATTTTATAATAATTATTAAAAGTTCAACACAAGTAGTAAATTTTTGGCAAAATAAAAAATAATTTAATTTATGTTGAAACTGTTTATTTAGTACTATGATATACAACTTGAAAACAATGTTTAGGTTATTAAATGTGCCCCCATTTGTTGGTGGTCCCACATCACCTTTTGAAATTCATTCACCTAGTGAAGACATGCATTTCATTAGATGTGTTCTCCAATTCAAACTTCTCGGAGTGGTGTTATTATGCTACTAATTATAAGGTAAATCGAATGTTCAACTATTATGATGACTTTAATATTTTTTTCAAGATGTGATTTCCAAATTGGATGAATGAAATATTGGTGGGAAAATGTTGGTGACAAATTCAAAATTTGAATTACAATTATTGAAGTTGAAATCCAATCATGATTTTTGAACTTATGTAATTGCAAATTAATCAACATTTAAATGGGGCCAATGATTTTAGATAGCTAGCAAACACATTTAAGAATTATTTAAATCTTTAACCAACTTGAATTTAGTTTACTTGTGCTCATTTTTTCTAGCATCATAAATTTTGAATTCATCGATTTGGTAATGAAAATCATGTGAAGTTTGGTTTTCATATATTCATAATTTGTGCACACAGATGTCATGCATCTAAAACACATATGAAACCTATATAAATAGGATGAAATATTTTAATTTATTATCAATTTGGTGGATGCAAAGTTTGTGATGTTATGGGATCAATTTTTTTTTCCTTTCTAAATTTATACAAAAACCTTTTTGAGTAAAGTTTATTCCCCAAGTTTCATTATTGTTCTTTAACATTGTTTTTCTTTACACTCCTAATACTATATCTAAATATTTGACTTTCATGCAAGTGATCACAAGTAATGATGAAAAAATGCATTGAACTTCATCACATTCATCACATGCAAATCATTATTATAAGTGAACCATTTAATTGTTCTCCTATTAATATTTTTTTCATGTACTCATTAAGCATGAGGTTGTTTTTTTTGTTACGTCCTTATTTTCCTTTTCCTTTTCATGAAGTTATAACATGAAAATGAGGAAAACTTGATAAAATTATGTTGGCATTTCATTTGCACATATGTTGGACAACAAATGGAATGAAATGACATTGTTAGGTGAAAATACACAAATAATGACAACATGAAAACAATTATGGACACTATGGAATTGCTTTTTATTTTGGTGCTTTCATTTCAATAACGATTTTATTCATTACACATTATGCATGCACTAGGTGGAAATATAAATTTTTGGGTCAAATTGACAATGATTTTTCACCCATATTAACTTATGGTTGAAAATGAAGGATGTATGCATAATATGCACATGCTTGATTTTGACCTCACTAAAACACAATTATTACAAATAATTTGAAATAAACCACATATCCCACTTGTCCCCACACCATAACATTAACACATTTTAAGAACAACATTCCATTGATGTCTCTTTCAGTTATCTAGTTTCAAATAATTTGAGAATTTATTTTATTTTTCATATCTTAATGCAAGCATGTGTTTGAATGTTTTTGTTCATAAAATTTCACATTCATGAAAAACTTAAAATTTCAAAATCATGAATAGAAAACAACACCACAATATTATGCAAACAATATAATTAAAACAATTGTCCATGTTTATATCATTATTTACACAAATTTATTACACATTTGTTACTCCTACAAACTATGAAAATTTGGCATGCAACCATCCATGATAAAAATGTTTCAATGAAGTAATTAACAACATCCACATCAAACATACCATCCTCAAAACTTCAAAAAACCATTAGCTTCTTTAGGTTTGGTCGATTTAATAACTTTGGAACATGCAATCATTTAAGAACCCTTGTTCATTCAATTATTTAAAATTGTATTTTAAAAATATTGTGTTCATATTTAAATCCTCTTGAACAATCTAACAATAATATGCACACATAAATTGTAACCAATAGCTTAAAAAGATGCGTATTTTTCATCCCATTCCCTCATTTAAATAAAATTTAAAATGGACTACTAGATGTTTCAATTTTCAAATTACCAAGTGTAAAAAAATGAGTAGGTGGTGAAAGGGTAAGGTTGAAGCTAGGTTTGAATGGCATGGGAAAAGGTCGTAGGTAGATATGCATGTCACCACTCCTTTTATGATAAACATCCATAAAGAAGACCATTTTTTTTCACATGTAAATGACATGTTCGATGCACATTTCAAACAAAAACTCCAATTCTCTTCATTATATGTTTGCTTCACATTTGCGTAAAAGCCTTTCATTCCACAAACTTGAAATTATGAGATAACATTCCCTCAAATGTCATCACAAAGCAACTTATTTTTTCATGAAAAGTCATGAAACTCCCAAGGAGATAAAGACATAATTTCAAATGGGGGAAATGAATGTCAAAAGGACTTTGAACCTCTCTCACATTTGAGAATGAAATTTGATACCTGAAATCATGATAAAAATCTTAAATGTGGGAAGTCATAAATACCTCGAATTCTCTCACCTTCATGCCTTTGACCTATAATAATGCCTTTGATATTTCTTGCTCCTCATGCATGCATGCCTTGTGAAGTAACACCTAAACCCTAAACCTTGAACTCACCACTAACATGCATTTGAGCCTTGGAACTAAAACCCCCCAAATTCCGAGCTTCCTCCTTTCTTGAACCCAATACTTAAAAAAAATCAGTGAATTCCCCAATTTGCAAACTCCTTTCTTGTTGAAGCATTTGCTTTAGATTCCTCACCCAAAAACATTTCTCCCTTTCTATTGAGGGCCAGGGTTCTAATTGAGTGGTTTAGGGTTTACGGCTCTAATTTTTCTGCTTGCTTGTAGGGTTTTACGAAACTGTTACAGAATCGTCCGCAAAACTCACAAGAATCGTTTTCCAAGCTAATAATGACCTCCATTTCAGACCCGCTCAACCGGGTATCTAGTCCAAAAATACCATACAAAATACGACGAATGGCTCAAATACCGGCGATACGTGACCTAAATACGTATGAAAAAATAGAGCCCATCGCCGTATTTTTTACAGCACTTTCATGCTATGTACCAACTGTATGGAGGCCATCCACTATTTTGCAACACCATTTAGTACGTATTTAGTATCTTACTATGTAGAGCCCATCGCCGTATATACATATTCTTTTGCGAGTCGTCACAAATATATTGAAACCCACTTCCGTATTTTGCAACGGCTTACGGTACGCACATATTTACTGTATTGAGCCCTAGTGGACTGCCGTATTTTTTTCAGCTGCCCGCGGTACACACATATTTACTGTATTGAACTCCCCCCCCCCACTTCCGTATTTTTGCAACAGGTCATAGTACACGTATTATTTACTGTATTGAGCCCATCTCCGTATGTATTTGTATTTGTATTTGCAACTCCTTCTCCTCCTCGTCACCACCGCTGCTAACGGTAGGGTTGAGACAGGAAGGAGGGTTTAGTGGGCCAGGGTTACTTAGAGAGAGGGGGGAGGAGGGGGGGTGAAGGCGGGCTGAGAGGGCGATGATGGTGATGCATACGACGCGATGGGATATCGCGAGAGCAGATGCATACGGCGCGATGGGATATCACCGAGAGCATGTGTAAGTTGGTAACATAGCAGAAAGTGGCAAGCAAGGAAGGAAGACGGGTGGGTGGGTGAGTGGGTTGGGTTGGGTTGGGGCATGCGGGACCATGAGATTATAATGCGGAGAGGAGACGGAAGGTCCCCCGGGACCATGATGAGCATGGGCAGCCGCCTTATACCATCCATCATGGCTGCTGGTGCTGGTGCTGGTAACAACAACAACAACAACAGCAATGCCCCTGGCAATACTTCCTCCTCAACCCCTAGTACAACTACTCTTGTGCCTGGAATCCCAGGTGCATCCATTCCTCCTAATCCTCCTCTTGCTGCTGCTGCTGCTGTCATATCCAGCAATGCCGGCGACCGTCATGGACATCATCATCATCATCATGCATTGACGACGGTGAACAACCTGCCTGTGGTGGTGACGGGTTTGCCTTTGCACGGAATCAATGGTGGTGGTGGTGGTGGTGGTGGTGGTAGCAATGTGGGAGGTGGTGTGGAGGGTGTGGCGGTCGGTTTGGCGCGGATTAAGCTGTGGGAGATCGCGCCTGAGGATGGGGTAGCTTCTGGAGTGTACACTCGAGCCGTTGAAAGCTTGTCGGCTTCATTGGCTAGGAATAACGCGGCTGTGATCGAGTTGAGCGCCGAGGATGCGGCGCTGGTACGATGCGCATTGGAGTCCGCCAAGCTCTACTTCCGCAGCCGGGCGCAGGCTGCCCGCGGATGGAGTTCCTCGGACTGGCTCAAACGTTCAGGCTACCTGTCAGCACCGTCACGGGATATGTACCTCTATCGAGCCGGAAGGTAATCATCGATGGAGGGGGGGGTTTTTTTTTCTGTGTGTACAATAATGTCACCGGCTTCTCTGACTCGTATTTGTGAGATCTCCTGTTTCTTTCTGTCTATTTGGCCAGTAAATGCTTGAGGATCTCTACATTTACAAAGCTTTGGTTGCCTGAGATGTGAGGGAGTTGTGAGGTGCGATCGGAAATGCCAAGACTGTGGGCACAATTTAGGTTTGAATGGAAAACCTAAATGCCAATGTTTAGATACTCTGGTATAGCTTTTCTCATTTCATTTCTGTAGAGTAGGAGCTCATGCCGCTGTTGGACACTTAGCATCACTGAACATCAGCTGAAGTTTGGAGGATTTAGGTTTTGCACAGATTATGTGGGTTCGGGGATGTGGAGTGGGTACTTTGTGTAAGTCAAGGTTTTATCAAGGAAGCCTAATTTTACATCAAAAAAGGGATAAGTTAGTCTTTGTGCCTGAGTTCCTTGACTATTGACATTAAGACTGTACTGGCTGGAGGAAGAAATTCATTTGTGAGGCAGGAAGGGAGAAAAAAAATTTGCTTGGAGCCTCTGTTTGTTGTTGTTGACCTTGAGCATACCAAAGGCCAATAGGTTAGATGGTATCTTCTGTATCTCCTGGTCCTTCTTTGTTAGTTGCTGGTAAGAACGGTGAAGGCACGACTTTGCTGCTGTGTGAGAAGAACCCTTTATGCGAAGTATGAGTTCCTCTCCAATTCTGGAAGATGATGGGGTTCTCCAACATTGGGTTGCCCTTTGTTCTGAAACTTCTTACTCCCAGTGTCATCAGTTGAGAGATCGTGTCATTATAGGGAACTTCTGAGGGATTATCTTTTTGCAAGGAAACATATGCCTCATGCATACAACATCAAATGATTGGCAAAAGACCCTTTGTGCTACTAATTTCTCTCAGAACTAAGTTAATTCAGAACCCAGCAAGAATGGGATGTTCTATTTGCTCTGAGGCTTTGTGTAGTAGTGTACTTGGACCTATGATTTCATTGTTAGGTTGTTGGCTTGATGATGTTCCTCTTCTGTGAGCCTAAGAGAAAATTGTATTGTCCGTCTTCATGCTATGCTGCAACTTTGCAGATGCTCAGTGATTAACAGTCAGGAATTCTTGATTTGTGTGCAGAATACTTCAACCTGGAGATACAGACCCTCCACCTCCGTGCATGCCAGAGGTTTTCCGGTGCCTGGGTAAGGCATCACGGGCTTCTTTGAGTGCCATTGCACGACATTTACGACTCCGCAGTGAGTAAGTGTTACCTTGGTTTCATGCAATTTATGTTCTGACTGTTAGCTGTGCCCTGTTGCTTTGCTGGTCTTTGAGGAGGTTATGAATATTTTACTGTTGAGCTGGTTCAGTTGGTGACTGGGAAAGCAATCATTGGTGCACTGTGGCAGTGTGTTTGGCTTTCTTCTAGATGATTCCCCCTTGCCTCCAGGGGAATCTTCATCATCTGCATTGACAGCAATGGCCTTCCATGCTGCTGGACCTGGTGGCAAAGATTCTGGAGGGGACTCCAGCAGTCTGCAGGAGGTTGAAAAAGGACTGCTGATGTTGATTGCATCTGATACACCTGGTTTGCAGGTGCAGTCTTGGCAGATTACTTCACTTCTAGTTCAGTTTGGGATGGGTTGTTGGGCACATAATTTATACATTCTCAAAGCTACTGTGCTCCAGCAGAATAATTTTTGTCATCTTCATTTTTTCTTCACCAACTTCAGGTGTTTCAAAGTCTGAAGCACCAGAATAGAAGAGCCTCAGTTTGCACCGAGATTCATAGAGGTGAAATTGATGACAGGGCTAAGATACATGAGGACCGTACAATCTTCACATTTTCTGCAATTCATACATGTATGGATAGTTATTATCTGGTTTCTTGGCATGGCACATGTCATGGAGACAGGATGTCTAGCCTGTTTGTTGTGTAAGTTAGACTGAAGTCTGCAAAAATGTCTATGGGGCAGGTCTGTGATCCAAATGGACGCTGGTATCTGGCTGACAACAATTTGGATCCAGGAGATTTGTTATTGCTCACTGGGAGGGCACTTCAGCAAGCTACTGCAGGCCTTCGGAGAGCATGTGTGTACCGTGTAGTGCCAGTAGCTCCAACAGCTATGCCTTCATATTTGGGCAGGTATGTTCTTCTGTTACTTTACCTGTATCAGGGTTGTGTCTGTGAAATTGATTGTGGGTCTCAACACTATCACATGGTGGTGTTGGATTCATGTTCATTTGTTGAATCATTATCTAGGGAGATCCTTGGACAACAACTCATTGCTTTGATATTCAGAATGTGTTGCTCATCATGTATGGATAATGTGATGTGTGATTATCAGAACATCGCTGGCATTCCGGTTGATGCCCCGACTTGGTGTGAATATTGACTGCTCTGCAATATCGGAAGCTGGCCATGTTATTCCTGAGGGATATGGACCTATTTCTGTGCAAGCGTTCCTGGATAATGTTATGACATCAGACAATTCCCTGCTCAATGGCTCAGATTCCCATCATGTAAGACCATTTTCTGTTGGCAAAGCTGTTAAATACAAATGTGCTAAATAACTTTCATATTCTTCAGAGCAGACATTATTTGTTCTTGCAGATGAAATTGTGTTCTCAAGATTTAGTTTTTCCATTTTTGTTGAGTCAGGATTGAAGACTGGAGTATCTCTGCTGAATTCTGGTCTGATTTTTTCACATCTCTGACACACCTGTTGTATGACAATTACTCTGTACCTATTGATGCCATGGTAGAGTGAGCCTCTCAAGGGACTGTAATACCCCTGTGCTTGTCCTTTTTCTTGCATCTCACCTGCTGGGCCCCGTCACTTGGCACAAATCAGGCAAACTGCCTAGAGCTTTGAGCCTTTGGCTGTGTCCATGTACTGTGGATTATGTTTTTTTTGGACTCTCCATGCCTTCTATGTGCCACTTGGATGTGAACAAGCCTATTGCTTCATTGATCTGTTATATGTTGTATTGCTTATGGACAGGAACCGGCAGTTCCAAGTTCAGAACCCTTGCTACGGAGTGCCCTATCAGATCCTCTCACGTAAGGCCATCACATCATTGTATTCAATGTTTAGCTAGCCATGTATATGTTGATAATCTGGTATCTTGTGAGCATTACAGGTGTATGACTAGACCCATTCTTAAAACAGTGGTTATCTTCACAGTGTTATTGTGGAGTTTTCTCTGCCATCTCATAGATATGTGTATAGGTAGCTATCCTGTGTATTTCTAAGGTGCTTTCACAGTCTTTGACATTCCACTTGCTTAGCCTTGGCTACTAGATCTTTGGCCTTGATTGAGGTCTCAATTTAAGTTAGTGTTTGGAGGATTGTGCTGCTCTGTGACAGATCTCTTGGGTTGCAATTCATGATTTGATCTGAACTGATGTCTGCAACTATTAGTTAGTGACTATTTCAGGATGCTCTTGGGTTGCAAAGCATTGAGCTCAAACATTGTGATGCAGATTTGAGGTCATGAACAGAGCCAAGTTTAGTCTTCTTCTTGTTCTCACAATTCAAGGCAATCAGACAGTTGGTTTTTTCATTGCAAGGATGGTTCTTTTGGTTGTAGGGGTGCTCTATTGGAGGATGCAATGGCTGCTTCATGTGGACATAGTTATGGTGGTGGGACACTCCAGCGAGTCTATGAAACAGTAGGTGTTTCCACAACAAAAAATTATTTTGGGAGGAAGGGTCAATGGGGTGTATGTTTCTTGAGTTGATGTCTATCTCTTCACATATGACAAGTTCTGCTTATATATGTCCTGTTCTTGGCAATCTTGTCCCCTGCTTACTGTGGTACTTGAACTTCACACAAGTCCAGGAATCATCATAGATTGATTGCTTCACTTCTCAACATATGACAATGATGGCTTCACTGAACTTCATACTTGCTGGGGGCTGGAGTCTTGTTTGGTCCTTCCTTTTCAAAGCTCTTGATGTTGCATATTGCTGTTGAAAGTTCGTCAATGCAAGTATGACCATTGCTGTTCAAATTTAGGGCTGGGTTCCTTTTTTCATGCTTGCTAATTGGTTTCTCTTACACGATTGTCCTTACTATATCAGGTCATCTTGCAGTATTTTCTACCTTGACTAAAACTTTTGAAGATGTTTTCTTTGCAAGTTCAGGAAGCATGAAATTCTAAAACTGCCAAGATGATGCTTTGATTCTGCAGATGGTGTGTACTTCCTGTGGGGCACCTGTCGATACTGGCTCTATGATCCAGAACCTTGGTGAGCTGCTACTGGTTGAACCTCCTTGAGAAGTTCAATTACTGTCCCTCAACTCAGCTAACTCTGAGATCAATTGATGGTGACAGTCACTTTTATGGAATGCCATATTCACTCATTTGCAGTGCAATTGTACTCACTACTCACAATGTGTGAAAGTGAAAGGACTTTCTAGTCACAGCAGGTGGCTTTTGAAACCTTGCTCTCATCTATGTAGATTTTGTTGTCATATGGAGTTTATTGCCAGTGGTTGTGAGACTTGGTTTATTGTTTATTCCCAGCAATAAGGGCAGCAGCCACAGCTTTTAAGCGTGAGGAGCGGAGTAGACTTTTGCTCTATCAGGGAGTCAAGCGTAGGAAAGACACAGGGGAGCAAGCCGACCAAATTAGACTAAAGCGTACTAACAAGGTTGTCATTATTGTCTGTTTTTTCCACCTTGTGTCTTTGGTTTAAGTCTTGCATGCAAAGAATGTTTCCATATTGCACAATGAAATCCGGTGCTGTTATTGTTGGTTAATCTGAGTCCTGTATGCTTGTTTTGTAACTGGTATGAATGTTGGGTTTCTTGGTACAGGAACAACCAATGTCACCAATGGACAAAGATGCCCTTCATCGAACAGGAGGCAAGGGTGTCCAGTACCCATTTTCAGTGAATGAGCGGGTTATGATCAAGGTTTGGGATATATGAAACTTAGTACTTCCCAACAAAGGCTTTCAGCAGGTCAAAGATCCAGCAATGGGAGGACCATTATTAAGTCCATAGAGACATCTGAGCCATAGTTTGATGTTTTGACCAACTGAGTTTTGCTATTTTTGTCAGGGGAACAAACGCACACCAGAAAAGTTTGTTGGAAGGGAGGCTACCATCACATCTCAATGTCTAAATGGCTGGTATGCTTCCCCACAAAGCTCTCATAGTGAGTTTTTCTTTGGGAGATATATTGATGAGATACCTCTAGAGGTGGAAGTGCTCCTGTAGAATGTTCTGTCCTATTTTATAATGCCTGCATCACAAGTAGGTTAAATTGGTTCTTTATAGTTACTACCCTTCCTGTGAGAGGTTTCCAGTCACCAGATCTTCTGAGGACTCCTTTCTTCAGATAGTTATGATATTGGAATATTCATAACTCAATGGACACTCAGGGTTGTAGCCAGCCTGTGTGGGTTTGTATACTTTACAGTTCCTGGGGTCATTTACCTTGTAGGACTGGTATTTATATCCTGCTGCTATGTTTCTGTCACATTAAACAAACTGAGTTATATGCTGAGGTATGCATTTGTGTTGGGAAGGTACTTGGTGCAAACATTAGACAATGGTGAGAGTGTGCGTCTTCAATATCGCTCTCTCTCGAAATTGGCCGGAGACCACAATGCAGTGAACAATGATGCGCAGATTCCAGGAAGTGGTCATTCATGATAAAGAATCGTGTCCTTGACAACGGACTTTTCTACAACAGGACAACTTTCTGAGGGGCCAGGTAAATTAGACAATTTGTTGCTGGTCAGAGAGCTGGCTCGCCACATTTCTGTGCAATGGTAGACCACTCCTCACTTGTACATATTCGGTACCTTTCTGCAGCAGGTTGCTTTTTCCAATACTCTTTTGTCGACTGGGGAACCCCTTTGATGGTGTCCCTTTTTGGTGCATTTGTAGAATTATGCCTACCAAATCAATGCCATTTGAGAGTGCTCCTGCCCAAAGTTCCATATGCTTCTCCAACAGTGGAGTTCACTAAAATTGATGCCAATTGCTAATGGAACTATTTCATCTATTTTCTATCTGGTTGAGCTCTTCATGATAAAGTCTTCAAAGGGATATATTGATTGGTCACCCTGGTAGCACTCCTCATTCTTGTAATGACTGTAAAGATTCCAGTGATGCATGAGGCTGATTTCAATCCCAACAATTCGGCATGAGTCTCGGTACCTCCCGCCCGAGGGAATAATGGAGACAGCAAGCAAAGAGGAGCATGGTTTGTTCTGGGATTAAGCATCTAGAAGGAAGGAGGGATGGAGAAACTAAATATTTTTGTTATGTTTCAAGTTGGTTGAAAGTTGAACCTAGAATTTGTAATTTGGAGTTTTGAGGATGAAGAAACAAAATAGTGAGGGCAGTTGCAGGTGTGGCATCAATAGAAGATGAGCTTATATCAAGGAAATTCATGTTGATGTGTGGTGTTCTTGCAAGTCAACATTTAAAATCTTGATGAGAGAAATGAAAAGTTTGAAGCTACCAATTAAGGCTGGAGATTTTACTCTTGTAATGTTAAGACAGGGACTGTTGGGCGCAAGGGTTGGATGAGTGTGTTAATCTACGGTTAACAAAACCCAAATGTGAATTGTTCATCCAGTTTTTGAAGCATTGTAGAATGTTCATTCTTCTGATTAACCCTGACTGATATTTTTATTCATGGTCAAAAATCACAATTAACTTATGAAGTCCTTGATAAGTTTGTGAAAATTCAAAAAGCCAACCTAAAAGAGGAACAAAATCCAATTTGTAATAATTAGATTAAAACTTTCATCCAAGTGCAAATCTTGCAATTAATTCAATTTAATCAATTAGTTTAGGGCATTTAAACATGAATTCATTCTTTGCCCATGGTATACATATTTGCCCAAATTCTAATGTTTGAATAATGTATTGAAAAAGTAAAATGGATGCAAATGCACAAGTTCAAAATTTCAAACGTTACACCATACATTCAAACATTACAATTACCATCAATCTACAAAGTTTCAAAATAAACAATAAACAATTTAAATTTTTTTTGGGTATAAACTTTGCTTGGCATAATAAACCTAATTGTTCCGATATGATATGGTACATGGAAATATGATATATGGATCTCCTAATACATGTCATGCATTATTCGGTTGGGAAGAACTTCACCACCATTTAATCACATGCCAAAACAAAACAATGGAAAAAAAAATGAGACAAAATTTGCAAACACAACTACTATACACATGTACATGTTAGTTGTAATATTTTACAATGCTAATTGTGTATTTAGTAGCCATGCCTTTGGCATGCAAGGCCAAAATCATCAAACTAACAATTGTTGGAATTCATACCAACCTTGCAAGCGTTTCACCGTGAACCCATTTCACATATTGTGCATTATAATAAACTTAATTATAATAGGGTAATTGAGTTAAATTGGTGTTTAAAAAGCCTATTTGGACATTTAGGAATATACCTTCTAAAGGGTTGGGTGCATTTGTAAAATTGCATTCATTTTGAAAGTGACAAATGCAAGCACGAGCTCTGAAAACTGGTGAAAAGCCATTTTGGTCACATTTAGTTGGCAAACTTTGACATGTCATACTTTTTTTTTTGGATTGCAAAGCCATGAGATTCCCAAAAAAATGATGTCTTGTGAATTATTGTCGTTGACCAATGGTAAACAAGCATATGAATGAATCACATGGATAGGAATGCATGAAAGGATGTGTAGGTTTTGAAAGGGTTTGGTTGCAACGACTTTCCACCTTCCTCTTTCCCTTTTGTTATTAATATGTTATTGGTCCTCACTCAAAACCCTTAAGTCTTATGCATGTGAACTCAAACTCCATACAAGTCACTCTTCCCCTTGAGCTTGCCACCTATAATATCTTTCAAGTTGTGAATATTTTGCATAAGAGTTGCCATTTCTCATGTCAAGGTCATATTAAAACATGGCTTCAAAAGCTTGAATTTGACAAAATTGAAAGCAAGATTATGTGAACAAGAGTCAATAATCCACAAAAATAATTAAATCAATTGTATGTTTTGTGACCAAGCTAGAAATTACAAGCGACATACATACCCAACTTGTTGTTCTAAAAGCCTTGGAACACCCTTTGACAATCACTCAAAGATAAGATTTTCTTTTGAATTGTGGCTTGTGCAACTTTGTGAATTAAAAAATTGACATTAATAACAATGAATCAAGGTAAAGGGTGTAGTTGTTGTAAATCAGTGTGTTCAAGTAGCTTGGCAGGGAAAGGTGTGTTCAAAGAGTTATTGGATTGTGATACATTCAAGTACTATGTGGATGGGGAGTGGAGGCGATCATGCTCAGGCCACTCTGTCACCATCAACAATCCTGCCACACGTAAACCGCTGTTCAAAGTGCAAGGCAAGTGAATTTTGCACATGTTGAAAAACCACACCATTTTATATACCTTTGAACCTCTTGTGATGCATCAAATGGGTTTCTCTCAAACTTTGACACAATTATGTGTTGAACCACAAAGGTTGGATCCATTACATCTTTGAAGTATTGCACTCACAAGTTAATCTTTCTTTTGCATCAATGTAGTGTGAACACTTGTGAACTTCAAACAATTTAAAGAACATGTCAAGACAGCTCAATATTATTATTATTAACACAGTTTTATATTTGATTTGTCTTCTAATGATCATGGTTTGTGATAAGTGTATGTGATTTTTAACACAAATGTTCTCTTGTCATAGTTTCACTTTGATACACTAACATGATATGGAGTCAATTGAGTCTATTTTGCCAATGATCACATGTAATATGTGGCTTGAGTACAAGTTTCGATAATCAAATCCCTATGTGCAGTTTGCATGGAAAATGCTAAAACATGTGTGGAATATGATGATCACAAAATTTGTTGACATGTATAGCTTGCACACAAGAAGAAGTGAACCGCTGTATAGATAGTGCAAAAACTGCACAAAAGATTTGGGCAAAGACACCATTGTGGAAAAGAGCAGAAGCCCTTCATAAAGTGGCTACAATTCTAAAGGAGCAAAAAGCACCGATTGCAGATTGCTTGGTGAAAGAAGTTGCAAAAGCTTCCAAGGACGCAGTGGTCGAGGTGATGTTTTATTCTACACCCTTCAACACCCAACATTATTTGTGCACAGAGTTGTTATCACAGGCAGTACTTTTGTATTGCTTGCAGTAACAACTATGTGGACATATAATGTCTAGGCGCTTCAACATTCCATGATGCTTTGGAAATGGTATAACAAACATATGAATACAATTAATGCACTATCAGAAACCATCTTCAATGAACATACGAATACACATATGATTAATGCATTATCGGAAAAAAGCTTGAAAATTGTGACATTGATGGTGGTCTCCATGTTGGTCCTAGGTGGTGCGTTCTGGCGATCTTGTAGCGTATGCAGCTGAAGAGGGGATAAGGATTTTAGCAGAAGGAAAATTCTTGGTTTCTGACCCCTTTCCAGGGAATGACAGAAACAAATATTGTCTTTCATCCAAGGTATTTAAATGTAACTTTTAATCCATATTTGCACAAAGTCTTTGGTACATGGTATTGAGGTGATATGCAATTTGATGTTACATGTACATTTCCAATTGTGATTCTTAAGCCATAAATAAATAAATAAATAAATATGATATGAATGCTTTTGTGAAAAGTGTTTTGCCATTTGGGGGGGGTGAGGGAGTGGTGAGGGTTTTGAATTCTGTGATATTAAAATTTTGGAAATTTTCTTTAAAAATTTAGCAAAATTAGTTGAATTTACTCTAGGAGAACATAATTTTTCAAATTTTTTGGTTGGAATAATGAGAAATGATTTTGGGAAAAAAAAACATTAGTCTTAACTCACACAATATTGATATCACTTGTATGCAATATTTCAATTGTGATTTTGTGTAAACTCTTGACACATGACCTCAATGACACGCACTTGCAACCAGATCCCCTTGGGAGTGGTATTGGCCATCCCTCCATTCAACTACCCAGTCAACTTGGCTGTGTCTAAAATGGCTCCTGCGCTCATTGCTGGAAATGCTGTTGTTCTCAAACCTCCCACCCAGGTAAATAAATGTTTTGCACATTTTTTGATCGTTAAAGAAAAACCCCGATTTGCTAGGGAAATATATATACACAATTTGAAAGCAAGAAATTATCAGTTTGGTAAATCGTTGGCAGAGTTATATACACATCTTCGTATGCTTCCTTAACACTGTCCAACAAATGTGCTAAAAAATATGTTCCATGACCGTAGCCCTAACATATTACCAATTCTTTGACTCAGTGCATGATTGCACACTGAAAATAAGACAATTTTGGCAACTTTTGAAAATTTTGTGTATACCAGCATCATCCTTCTGTCAATAGATGAAAGTAGGACTTAACGCTCATGAAGTGGGGTACATACATACACAGGGCGCAGTAGCATGCTTGCACATGATCCACACCTTTCATCTAGCAGGCTTTCCAAAGGGACTAATTAGTGCAGTAACTGGCAAGGGATCTGATATAGGCGACTATCTTACCACACACCCGGGCATCAATTGCATCAGGTCCTCTCTCCCCCATCAATTATATACCCATAATGCTGCCCTCGGCTGTTTCTTTTAAACACTAGGAAGAGAGGTATTTATTTACAAAGCAGAATTTCCCTCCCAAGAGATGTGAGGGGAGTTCTGGTTCTTCATTGAGCATTGCATTTCTTCACTAGGAGTTTCAGTTCTTCATTGGGTGTTTCATGAAATAATTGTCATTCCATCTGATGTTTTGTTTCTTCATCAACACTTGATCAGGTGACTTCGTTACGTGCGCATTACTCTAGGTGCTGCCTCAGAGTAGGAAGTTCCTAAAATAACTGCCCTTGGGTCCTGCCTTGAGGGTGGGTATTTCAGGAACTCCCTGATCCTCAGGGATTACCCTACACTAATTAATGCTCGTCTCAAACAACCATATGTAAAGCTTTTAATAACTATTGAAATCCTATTCCCCTAAAGCACTTGGAGAAATTTCTAAGACTATTTGGATGGCACCTCATTTATCTGTGAATCTTCCTCCTAGAAAAGAAGAGGGGCTTTTGGCTTGCTCCTTGAGAGTGAGAGGCTAGGTGTAAGATCCCTTCATCTCAGTAAGCAGGCATAAAGAACCCTCCCATTTTCAGGAGTAGGTGTAAGATTCGTCCCACTCTTGAGGAATAGGCTTAAGAACCCTCCTATGACTGTGATTGGGATCAATGGATGACATTTCTTGCAATGTCGTCATTGAAGACTTCTTAATTTTCAGAACCTAATCCTTTAGTTTATTTATGGTTCAATTTTCGCCGCTAATTTCCCGATTATCAAACCATTTATCAACCTCACTACAACCTTTTTGTCATAACTTAAACATGGCAGCCAACTACATTCTGAGCATGAGAGTAATGAGATTATTTATTATCTTACATATTTGTGCCTAAGATAACCACAAGATAATTTAGTCACTATACTCTTAATCTTGATTTTTAATCTTACATTTGTAAGCCCTTGTCAATAATTATTGTTACCAAACTATGTATATGATAAATTCAATTTAGGACCAGTGTTTTTTTAGGGACTTTTGTTTGTAGCCAAAGGGGCAATTGTCCATAGGAGAATGTAGAAAAAGTGGCTATCATTTCCTAGGAAGATTTTTCCAATTCTAGCTATATACCAGCTACGACGTAATTTTTTTAAAATCATCCTCTATATTTTGGGCTACACACTGAAAACCCAATATAGAAATCTGGCAATTTAAAACTATTTTTTCCTCGTATCTATTATCTGGTGATTGAAAACCTCCAGAATCACTTAATTTCAAAATTTCAATTTCAATTTCGCTTTTTGGCAAAACTATGCCAATAAGAAAAAACGCGTCTAAGTACCAAATGTGTGATGTCTGGTGCAGCTTCACAGGCGGTTGTGATACTGGGATTTCCATATCAAAGAAAGCAGGTATGATTCCACTACAAATGGAGCTCGGAGGCAAGGATTCATGCATTGTGCTAGAGGATGCAGACCTCGAACTTGCTGCTACAAATATCATCAAGGGAGGCTTCTCATACAGGTTTGTTTCTTTTCACTCTTTGATATTTTGTTTCTTCTTTTGCATATTAGACAATTATGTACTATGAGCTGGTCCACTGGCAACAATAATATGTAAAATTTTGACATTTTTCCAACAAAAAAGGGGAAATTTCTGAGATTTTTGTAAGGTGTAAATTCAACTAATTTTGCTAATTTCTAGGAATTTTTGTCAAATTCTCGATATCACAAAATAGGAGTGCTTCATTTGAGTTGAACATTGATTGGCCTTGACTCCTTGTGTAAAGTGGGCCTAAGTTTGTTAATATGTTATAAATTGCTTGCAATAGTGAAAGTTTTTGGAATACCTTGAAAGTTCTTAAGGGTTCATTTCACCACTAGGCCCGTGGTAGATGTAGCCTATAATAGCAAGACCCCCAAAAGTGATGTGGTGCAGAAAAAAATAGTCATAAAGGAGAAGAGATAATTTGTGACAATTTGTTGGTGAATTTTGAAGTTTTTCTCTTTTTTTTCTTTTCCTTTCTTACAAGGGTTTCAACCTAAGTCACAACTTTTATAATCACCACACTTTAAACTGTTATGGACAAAACAAAGGTTTATGTCCATTTTTGGAGTTCAATATTCCAGAATTTCAATTAAGAAACATTTTTTTCAATTTGTCTTGGGTGCATTGGCGGCCTGATGAAGGCAATTACTTGGTGTAAAAACTGAGAATTAAGTGAGTTAATCTACTGTTTTGAAAGTGGGTTTTTAGTCACAACATTTTGCTTCTGGAGGGCAAGAGAGACTGCCCAGATCCCACAAGTCTAGCCTAGTAGTGTTAGGATCTGCAGGGTTTTTTTTTTCCATTTATGTGATGTAGTTTAGCCATATTTGGCTATGAGCAGGGAATAAAAGTAAAAAAGTTTGAGCATCCTTCACATTTTTTGTTTCATGCTAGAACCCAATAGAGAAATCTTATGATTTTTCAAAATAAAAATTTCTAAATTTGGCAACTAGAAAACATATTTTAAAAACATATTATTAGCCATTTAAAAAAAGCCAATTGGCTACATTTAGCCATGAAAAGAAATGTTAATTATGGGTATCAATGTATTAATCATGTGTATAGCTGTTTACTATAATGGGGTTAATTTTTTTGAACACCACCATGACTTATTTGACTTTACATTATTCGGATGATAATTTTTTTGAAAGTTTAAACATTCATTTTACCTAAACCCTAAACTCAAAAGGTAAATGTCAAAAGTTCATTCACTTTTGGATGCATGAAAGGCTTTAGGTTTTTGGGGGTTCAACTTTCATATTGAAATGTTCCATATATGGAGCCATTGGCATTGATGAGGTTTTGGGATGATGATGTGTAGTGGACAACGGTGCACAGCAGTGAAAGTGGTTCTGGCAATGGAATGTATCGCAGATGCACTTGTGTGCAAAATCAATGCAAAAATTTGCAAACTTACAGTTGGCATGCCTGAAGATGATTGTGACATCACTCCAATCATTAGTGATACATCAGCCAATTTCATTGAAGGCCTTGTGCAAGATGCAAGATGCAAAGGTGCTCGGTTTCATCAGGTTTGTTGTTTCGTCCATCACTACATGTTGCACTAAACATGTAGTTCCATGGATTCCAACTTGCAACCAATGGTTTCTTTTTTGTGGCCATTTGTGTTGCTTATTTTGTGCTTTTAAACTTGGTAAAATATGGTTTCATTGTAAAATCTAAATTTTAAATATAAAATCACCACTTTTGTGAAATCAAACAATCGAAGGAGAAGAAGAGATTAAAGGCAATGCTTGCAACATCACCATTTTCTAATATGTTCCGAGAAAATTATGTGATGGGAGTGTTGACTCTCAATTGACTTTGGTGGGTTTTGGGTCATGTTGTAGGAGTGGAGGAGAGAAGGAAACTTGATTTGGCCAATTCTAATAGACTTCGTGAGACCAGACATGAGGGTAGCTTGGGAGGAACCATTTGGCCCCATTTTACCTGTCATTCGCATAAAGACGGTGGAAGAAGGCATTCATCATTGCAATGCAAACAACTTTGCACTTCAGGTTTAATTTTGTGTCATTTCATTTTATTTGGGAGCTTTATGTTCGGAACAACTTTTCACCACACTTTGTGTATGTGCCATCATAGAGTACCCTTGGCAGCATCAGCACAAAACAATACTATTTGTAGAAATGTTGAAATTTCCCAAAATAATTTTTTTTTCCAAACAATTTTTTTTTGCAAAGAAAATAACAAATCCTTCAAAATGGTATTAATATCATATTTTAAACATGGAATCTTCGATGTCAGTTAATTATTCAACAAGCACTTGTTGAAGCTGCCCTTGGATTACTAGGGTATACAATTTGTGTGTGTGTGTGTGAGACATCCATCAATTGAACCCATGAAGCCTCTTCCTTGTAGGGAAACCTACCAATCGCAAGGCTCCTTTTTAGGGTTGCGTCTTTTTGATAACATAATTTATGAGCACATCTTGATAAATGTTATTGCAACTTTTACTTGGACGCAGGGTTGTGTGTTCACAAAGAGCTTTGACAAGGCAATGATGATAAGTGATGCCATGGAATCGGGAACCATACAAATAAACTCTGCACCTGGTCGAGGGCCAGATCATTTCCCTTTCCAAGTGACTCTTCTTCACCTATTTTCTCTTACTTATATCATTATTGATTCCATACTTAGAGGTATATAAATTACATAACAGCACACAAAGTTGAAAATTCATTGTATGAGATCAAAGCACCAACTAACTTACAACAAAGATAAAAGAATTTTAGTGTTAACACTAGATACCTTTCTTTAAAGGTTTGCACATGTAAACCCATTCTAGGTGCAATTCAAAACAAGCTTTTATTGTTAGTTAAAAAGTTGGCATTACTACACTTTTCTCATGTCATAAATCTTGTGAAAGAGTGATAAATTTGGTTGTAGCACCGAGCTTCTTATTACTTGTCAAAAAGTCACCAATCATAATGGATTTTCCAACCTAGGATATTTGTAATTACAAGTTTTTACAATGTTTTGTTCATATGGATTTCTCAAACTACGACCAAGTCATTGACATCATGAATCTTTCCAAGTTACTTCTGTTTGGTTAGTCATGGCCAATGTTTAATTTTTTAAATTTTTATATTTTATATTTTTTTGTGAAACATTGTCTTTATTTGACCAAAAAAACTGGGATTTTTTTTTGTTTTTGTAGTGTAAATTCAACTATTTTGTTTTTTTGAGGGATTTTTTTCAAATATCACAAAATTGGGGAAAAAAAAACCCTACTGGTGGCTTTTATAAAAAAAGAAATAATCATAATTGACTAAATGTAAAGTGCAATGGACACATAAACCCCTTTTTCCTTTGTACTTGTTTAACCATCAAAAGCCTTGTAACAAACTCAAGTTGACACGAGTTTTCTAATTGATATGGGTGGCAATCATCACAGGGCTTGAGAGATAGTGGTGTGGGATCCCAAGGTATCACCAATAGTATCAACATGATGTGCAAAACCAAAACTACTGTAATGAACTTTCCATCACCTACCTATGCAATGGGTTAAAAATTATAGATTATTGTTGTAGTAATCAATGTTGTTAAATTGATATAGATGTTTTGTAAACTAGAAAGACAAATTCCAATGCCATGAACATTCATGAATGAAACACAATATATGGTTATTCGTATATGTCCTAGAACCCCAAAACGTGGGATGCATGAGAAGTTTTTGATGTGCATGAAATACACAGAAATTCCATATGGAAATTATGAGATCCGTTTTTTTAATTTAAAAAATCACTTGGATATATGTCTTGCATTTGTGATTATCTAAAATGAAATTTAATGAAGCCTTGGAAAAGGGTGAAGAAAAGGCATACTACATTGAATGCCTTCTTAATTGGACAATATGCAAATGTATAAATTTTAAAATAAAAATCTTAAGGTATTTCAAGATTTTTAAAAATGTTCCAAAAGTAATGAAACAAAACACATATTCATCTCCAATTTCATAAATATTGAATTTTGAGCATGTAGATGCCACAAAATGACCATCAATTGTTTTGCCCAAATGAATCTTAGGATATACTAGACCTTTTCATCCTAAACTTCAATACATTGTATGATTTTTGTTTCAAATATCTTGCATTTAAAAGTTAACATTACGATTCACTATTGATGTTACACATGCTTTTATCAACACCTCTTTCACCATGAATCTCCCCCACTGATATGGAATTATTGTTGACCCAACCAATGCAAGATACACATTTGGCATTAATAAATTTGAAAAATCATACTAAATCTATATAATTTGAAATATCGTAGGTTGATGAGCCATAAAGTTAATTCTTATTTGCATCTATCATTCTTATAAAGGTTAATTATACTTGGGCTTCGCATTATTTTTGCACTATCAATGACAATCCATTAAAATAAGGTTAAAATATTAATTAATTTATTTTTTGTTCCAAAAATAATTAGTTTCTAAACATTGGCAATCCATGATCATATTTAAATTGTCCACGAAATCATTTTCACTTCCATTAAGTTTAAAATATGATATTTAATTTTAATCTATTAAAACATTAATTTTTTTAACACCCATGATTTCCATTTTGGTGCCTTTGATTGTCCCAAAAGCAATTGGGTGAGAATCAGGTTGAAAATCGATTTTAAGGTTTAAAAGAGAGAGAGAGAGAGAGAGAACCGAATGAGTTTTCCCTTGAAAACTTGAAACTGGTTCTCAGGGTCTTAAACAAATTTGGTTTATTGGTTCCTCTTGTTCTTCTTCTCACTTGGCGCTGCTACTCTTCTCCTCTTGCTATTACTTTTTATCCTTGTACTTTTATTGCTCTTCTTTTATTATTACTCTTCTCACATGGTGTTTCTCTTCTCCTTTGATGAAATAATTAAATAAATAAATATTTAATTATTAAAAATGATTTTGATTAATGAAAAATTTAATAATCAGGTTCTCACAACACAGAAACACTGAAATTTAATAATTAGTGTTGGGGATGAAAGAAGGGCCCCAAGCAGGATGGTCACTTTACGAAAAACTCCAGTAAGTAGGATTTTGTTTTCTTAATTTTTTAATTTTTATGATTTAAAAAAAATTTGAGAACCTGATTTATGAGAACCAGGGTTGAAAACTGGATTGTAATATGTATTTAAAAATATTGAGAACTTGGTCAATTTTCTCCAACACGAAATTTGAAAAAAAATGAAAAATCAACTTGGTTTTCACATAGAGGCATAAAAAATTGGAACCGACGATTCTCAAAAAAAAAATGAGAACCCCAAACACTGGTTCATGCTATGATACTTATATTAATTTTATTAAGTTTCAAACACAACTTTAAATGACATTAATTTACTTTACACAACAATTTATATTCTTTAAAATAATATATAAGACACAAATAAACCAGAATTGGTCATAAACTAAATAGAATGAGATGCACAAAATTGGAGTTGATGTTTGAAATCAGTGCAATATTGAAGAATTTGCCCCATCCCTTGCCTATTTGTAAAGCTTTAAGTCTCAAGTGCTTAGTTGTGTAAGAGTGAGGTGCTCATTTTGAGCTTCGACCCCATGCGCTTCCACAAGGTTTGCCAAAACTTGTTTCTGAACTTGAGATTTTAATCCAACACAATGTCCTTGGGAAGGTTATGATGTTTAAACATGCGCATGAAAAAAAACCTTCCTTTTTTTAAGCTGTGGCATTTTCCTTGGTGGGAATGAAGTGTGCTATCTTGTTAAATCGATCCACTACCACCATGATCACATCAAATCCCTTGGATGGTGGCAAATTCACCATGAAATCCATGGACACACTTTCCCATGGCCTTTTAAGAATTGGTAACAATCATAACAAATCCTACTTGTTTTTTTGTTAAGTGTTCAATTTTGTTGGCATATTAAGCAAGTCTTCACATATTCTTTCATGTTGTCTTTTAGAGATCACCTATTTATGTCCATAAGGTCCAAGCTACCTTTATCATTTGGGTGTTGTAGACCCAACTGAAAAATGCCTACCTAGTCCTTTGGCTAGAGGCATGGCTCAAGAAAATAGGTTACATTGTAAACCATGGTCATCAACCTGGGGAAGAGACGAAGTCACTAAGAGCGTCTCCACCAATGCTCAGTATGTGACCTTGTACAAGAAGAAATCTTGAATGAGGTTCATCAGTACAATCCCCTGAATCCACTGGAAGACGAGTCCGGGGACCCTGAAATAGGCACGACCTTCAAAGCCCTGGAGGAGCCCTGGAACAGTCTAATGAAGAGAGTGAAATCGTATTGACAAAATCTGCAATTGAAATTGGGCACTTTGGTTTGTGGAAAACCAAATTAAGGAACTGTGTTGAGGAAGAAAATTTGAAGAATCGTATTGAACTTGTAAGCAACACATGATTATGAATACACCAAAAAATAAATAGTTAATTGCAACAAGCTCTGTCTGGAGTATTAAGTGCATACAAGTCTGAAGCTTGGTCGGTTGACATTATGTCCCAACACTTAGCCTTAGGCTCTTGAAAGCTCAATAAAAGACGGGGGAACCAGCTGATCTAGAGTCTGGAGAGAAAGTGCAGCCAGTTAAGATTCTGAGCACATTTATGAACAAAAACAAACAACAAATTGCAGCTAGAACAACCTCAAGCACATCGCTACTGGAGCTAGCTTCTGAAAGTTCTGTGGGCCTGATCATCATCATGTCCTGTTTCATGAAGAAGAAGAGATCATTGAAACTGTCCAGAAATTTGATCACAATGTCAGTAACTAGGACAGTCTTTCATCATGTACAGTTCTGAGCATTTGAATCCTAGAATCCTGCACCCCTCCTGGATTGTTCACAGTGCACGTCTAGGTGGAAATGGCACTGGACTTGAGGATGCAGATCATGTCGTCAGTACATGAAGTAGGAGCTCAGGAAGTCTAGAGCTGCATGACGACTGAAACTAGCACTCCTAGAAGACTCAGAAAGAAAATATGAGCAGTGTGGGGATGAGGAGGATGTGTTGCATGGTTGGGACTAGGACAGTTATCTTGATGACCAGCTGATAACCAGAGTCCAGGTCTGTCCTGGAAGCAATCAGGAATCACATATCCACGTTGCAGACTATTGTAAGAGACATCCAGGTAGTTGAGGTGCTTAAGATTGCAAAGCGTCTGAGGGACGACGCCTGTGAGGAAATTGGAGTTCAAATCCAGGCGCTGTAGTTTGCTGATATCCCCAAGGTTGGGGGGGATGGGACCCTGAAGGGTACAGTCGGTGACAATAAGGACGACCAAGTTGTCGGAGAATGAGGTACCCCAGGACGAAGGAATCGGGCTGTTGAAGAATATCCACTGAAGCTTCAACATTTCCAACTCCGTTAAGTCTGCCAGTGTTGAACCAAACTGCTGGGAGTTCCTGTAGCTGTTTGGATCTCGATATGGCTGCCTCGATGGACGCACCGAACCCGTTATGCTTAAAGCAATCACTGCACTATCAGACTCCCTGCAGGTCACAAACGGCCAATAACAGCAATCTGTCCCCGGCAACCACTCGTCAAACAAGCCGTTCGGATCGATCAACTGGTTCTTGAAGCCCAGAAGTGCATTTTCGGATTGAGAGCTACATCTCCAATTATTAGCACTGCATGAGCTGATGAACATGTCTGAAAACACCACAACAACAACAACAACAGTGGTGAAGCTGAAGAAGACTCGTCTAGTCTCCCAAAGCTGGTGAGAGGCTGCTACTGCTGAGCCCAAGTTCAAGCTCTTTCTTCTCCGGCGGCCTTCAAAAATGGCAAAACCCATTGCTGCAGAGATGAGGCCTTAATAGGCGCTCCTGTGGCCAAAATCCTAACCCCAAAACAAAATCACCAAATTTTCCTGGCAATGGAATCCGAGTGCTCAACTTCTACTAGCTACCCAGTCGTGATCAACTTTGGCAACGACCAATATTCTGACACAAGATTTCCTGGTAACTTATCTGAGCTGCTGATGAAACTACTGTCCACCAGAATCCAGGCTAATATTATCACTACTAGACTACATGAGATCTGTCTCTAAAGCTCTGAACCACCTCCATGATGAATCTAAGGCCGGCCCGCTGGAGCTGAGAACATGTAAAGAAGAGCTGAAGCTGAATTGCTGGATAGCTTGACACATGATCACTACAAATGCTCCAGTCTCTACTCTGCAACTGTAGGAAGGAATCACTAGACTAGGGAGTGAAATGATGAGAAACATGATTCAGATTCTTCAAGCTGTCGCCCCCCACCCCCCACCAATCTTTCTCCGACAAAGGAGAGAGAGAGAGAGAAGTCTAGAGTCTAGAGTCTAGAGTCTAGACCAGGGTTGGCCGGTTCTTTGAATGTCCAAAGAACCGCCGGATCCGGTTCTTAAAAAATTCCAGAATATGAAGGAACCCGCTGGATCTGGTCTGAATCAAAGAACCGTTGATTCCACCAAAAACCACGAAGAACCAACGGTTTTCATGAAAGAACAGACGGTCCTCTCTGGGGGGGGGGGGGGACCAGTCATTTGCGAAAACCTTAAAGAACCATCGGTTTTCATGATGAAAGAACAGGCGGTTCTCTCTGGGGTGGGGGGCCGGGCAGTTCTTGGACTTTTTCACAAATTTTGAGAACCAATGGTTAATGCACCAACGCCAGTTCTTTGAGAATTGGTGAGTGAAATGGGTGTATACCTGGCTGGGTAGATAACCGCCGGGTATCTTTCCATTGGTTCTATGAACCCCTGGATGCTGGGTCTAGAGTGCTGGATTGGTTTTCACTAAACAGAATTGGAACCTACCTACAGTTAGTTCTAACCACCCTCCAAACCAGGTACCTATGTGCCCAACCCTGGTTTGCACCAGAATTGACTGACTATCCAAATTTTAGATTTAACCTCTGGGCACCACCAACATAGCATATTTTTATTTTCATTTTTAATGGAAGGAATTACATATATCCAAAAATTCTAGCAATTTACTTGTCAAGATGGTTATACATTCAACTTTTTTCTTTTCTTTTCTTTTCCTTTCCTTTGGTGGTTATGAATGGAGATAGTGTTCACATCCAAAGAGATTACAAAGATGTACAAAAGGGTTTTACATCCCCAAAATTTTAATAAACAATTTCTTTTGCAATTAGGTAGGAGTGTACAAGTGCAAAAATAAGGCATGAACATTGAAAAAAAGTAAGTGACTTGTGAAGGAATTTTTAAAGAACTCTACATAGTACCCAATGTAGCAGTGCAAGCAAAGATGTCCCAACCACACCCCCACAAAAAAAACACAAAGCTGCCCCAACCCGTACTACTAGAACACTTAACAAGTTACAACCATCATCCATGTTGTTAATGAGCTCCATGAATAAACCTTACAACATTAAAAACCCTAGAAGAAATCAAAAGCTTGTTGGAGCTTTATCAACAACATATGTAATTGGTGAACTCCAGAAATGCGCCTTGTAACATTAGAAAGGTGAAAAACAAGTCAAAAGCAAGTTGGGCAACTTCAAAGGACTATTGGTTGGAAAGAACAAAAAAATAAAAATTTGAACTTGGATACCTTGACTTATCGTAACAACTCACACAATTGTTTTAAATTTTTTTACATCTTCAATAAAATCATAAATTATTTTTAACCAAAGCATATTCAATTTTCATATAATGGGTGAAAGCACATTACGACGACTCTTGTTTCAATTTGTGATTTTAAAATTCCAAGGATTTGCTTGGCAAGGAAATTAACACTTCAAAGCTAACCATTGTGACACCCCCACTTGGAAGAAGGTGATTTGCACATGTAAACAACAATTTAGATATTTTTGAAAAAAACAAATTCAATATCAAATGCCCCTGAAATTTTCTCAATGGATGCATTCTAACACTAAATATATTAAATTATTATTTATTTGAAGCTAAATAGTAGGTCCATCATTTGTTATTACACATGCTTGGACATTAGGATTTAGATCAAAACAAATCATAAGTGGAATCACCACACTCACATCACATTCATAAGCAAGACAACTTGCATGATGTCCATGCCTCACATAATTTTCCACAAGAACTCAAAGATTTTAAATGAAGATTTAATGCAATTGCAAGCATGTTACAAATGTGATGTGGATCAAATGCTTTGAAAAACCAGAAAAAATGTCTGATCACCTTAATAATTTCTTTTTGCATGGTTTTTATTTTGCAAGAAGAAGAGCTTCACATCAAGTTGTTCAAGATTCATAATAGATGTGGTCAAGGCATCTAATTACAACTAGTTCCTTTTTGATTGATTCATCACACACAATCGCAATAGGGTTCATGCATGAAGTTATTGCTGAACTATAGCTTGAAGAACTTATTGTTGCAACATCACCATCTTTTGCTTTCCATAATGATGACTTTTTAAAATTCAAAACATTCCTCCAACATAATGACTAGGAATTTTTTACATTGTTATATATTTACATTGTTTTACATAGCCATGTAAAATGAAATATATATATACATTAATATATAAAACTATATAAATATACGCAAAATACTGGTCAACACATGTTTCTCCCATTCTTTCCTTCTTTCTCCCAATTATTTTGTCCATGTAATTATCTTTTATAAATTGACTTGGGCATTATTCGCATTTACTTGCTTTAAACTATAGAAACCTTATCGTTATTCATAGCATACTAACATGTTTTAACCAACACATTGCCAAAACAAATACCTTCATTAACATTCTATGAAGATTCAAAATTTCGTACTCAACAATGTCAAGTTGTTGACCTTATTTTTTACAAATATAATTAAACTTGATGAAATATTCTAATGTTTTCAACCAAAGACTATAGTTGCAAAAGCCAATTTTTTTCATTCATCTTATACAAACCAATAATAACATACAAGGCATGGTGAACAAGATAAAAGTATACAATTATGTTACTTTGATAGTTTACTTGTCAAGTTGACCGAAAAAACAACAATACCCATTATGAAATTATTATACATTCAATGTTTTAGTTTGATTAATGATAAAAAATAAAATTTCATTATTGTGCATTAATTTTCAAGTTTCACATTGTTGAAGTAGGTTTCAACTTTTGAGTAAGTTTTTTAAAATGCAAGTTTTGTAGTTTATTTTTTGTAATGTAACATGTTTCAACTACATGTCAAGTATGTTATAACAAAAAAAGAAAACATATTTTATGACATATTTGAATATCCAATGATCTTTATATCCTAAGTTAGTTTATATATATTTCATTAAGTTTTCTAATGAAAAAATAATTTTGAACACCATATTGATTAATCAATTTCAAAAGTATTTGTTCTTTACATTTATTATTATTTTCTCAAATTTGGTATTCATTTTATCATAAATTCAATGGAAGGTACCTCTAGGTGGATTCAAATTTTGGGAATTGAGAATTTTCTTTGGTGTCTTGGAATTTTGGGATGAAAATGTGCAAACATGACCCACACCCACACCCTTTTTGTGATGTGGTTAATTATGAAACATTAAAAGGCTTTATTCGTTGTCCATATTTTCATTATAATCATTTTCTTGTTATTTAATCAAATTTCATGTAATTTTATTAATCAAACTACAAATACAGATCAAAATAAGTTCAAGTTAATTTTTTAGATCATTTTGATTTTTTAAAAATATTTTTGAACTTAAAAAAATAAAATTGCTCCATTCATAGTGACTTAAGACAAAAAATTGGAATTAATATAGTTATACTTTTGAAAAAATGGTATGAAGGCACCAAAATTGATAATAAATAATGATCCATTGAAAACATAAAAAGTTGGTTTCATAAACCTCAAAAAATTGTGTCAATTGGTGTTAAAAAAAACTTTTTAAATTGGTTGCAATGTTATGAGAGTCTTTTTAAACATGCAAAATTTCTTGGAAACAAGTTTCTTGAAGAATAAATAACTAAACTAGGGTTGAATTCCCAATTACAAACCCTATTGAACATAAATTATGGCAATTTGAAAAGTCAAGAATCATTCGACCCTTGATTATTAAAGCCTCTAACAAAGGGATCAAATCAAGTCTGATTTGGAAGCTTGATATGCCATTGAAAAAAAAATTCAAAGGCTATAATTCTTTTTTGAAAAATCCCCAATCAAAACCCAAATCAAGAAATTATGAGCCCTGAAAGTGATAGGATTCATAACTTTACAATTTTGTGATTCCTTAGGAGTTTCAAAACAAAATGTCATTTCAATGTAGCCAAGTAGTAAGAGGTTGAAAAATATATTATATGGAGGAAAATTTTGACTCCTCCCCAAATTTAGGTTGTAATGAGTCTTATGAATGTGCATGGCCTATGGTTCATCTATGCACCATTTTGGTTTCAAATTACACTAATAACATTGTTTTCTTAGTTTACATAATTTAATATGTATATTCATGAGCCGACTTTAAGAACTCTTCCTAGTTGCATCTGAGAGCTCCATGTCACATTTCCTTATGGGAACTAGGAAGTACCTTCTTTACACAAGTTGTGAAAAAATGAAAACACAACACAAGAGCATTGGTGTAAGACCTTAGAAGCTACATGAAGAAAGGGTGGGGTCATTTCTATTGTTTTCCAAATGGTGTGCAATAGGGTGCAACTAATTCATTACGAAGTAAATTTTATAATTTACTCAAATATAAGTAGACCTATAATTGATTTATTTTCCTTAAAAATTTTCAATTTTATTAAAAATATTCTTTCGAGATTCTATAATTTCTTAACATACCAAAAAGTATTATTTTATCTTAATTGGTTCATATAATATTTAAAAAGTGCCCCTCACAAACATAATAGTAGCATTTGTAGCCAAATGTTTTCAGAAGTGTAAAGGGCCCTATTTAGAGATATCCATAAAGTCAGGAAAAGACAGCAACAATACCTTGAGTTTGGTCATACATGGGGTGAGATTCAAAAGAAACCTGCAAAAAAGTACATTAGCATTAAAGGGGGGGGGGGTTGGAACTCAGAAAACCATCAATTTTGATAGTTCCTGAGTGAATCATGTCTTTCTTTTTTCCTGAGCGGCTCCACTACTGCTACATACATTTTCACTGCTCCTACCTGTACAGCTACTATAATTCATCTCGAACCTCGTGCATTAAATGCTGAGATTCAGCATTTCGTATTGAGTTTCAGCATTTCATACTGAGACTTAATAAAATTTCCTTACTTTACGGATACCGCTAAAAGAGGAGTTAGGGAGTGAAAGGAGGCCCAAAGTCAGGGTGAATTTGAGGATATCTCTATTTGGTCACAATTGTCCAAAACTAACTTTATGTTCAGTACTTACTGGTACATAACATTGGTGCAAAACAAGTCATTGCCAGACACTTCCATTTGACCCTTTTGGAAGGGATGCAAGTGATGATGGTTGGAAAAGGAAGTTGGTTGATTACAAAATTTGTGGAATTCAATTGGTTATACGTGCATACCTTTTTCTCATTTCTTTTTACCCATGATGGTTGGAAAAGGTGAGTTGATTGATTACAAAATATGGAACATAATTGGTGAAGGGAATGTACAACCTTTTTTTTTTTTTTTTTTTTTTTTTTGGGGTTGGGTTCTTTCTTCTAGTATTTTCATATTCAAAATAAGAATGGGAATATGTTCAACAATGAAGGTTGCAAGAGATCCCAACCGTTACCATATTGTCATTTTGCATATGGTACCATGCGGGGAAAAAAAAAAAAAAAACTATGATGTATCACACATTCACATTGACTTTTTAAAGGCCTTTGATGTATACCAGTTAGAAATTGGCGGTTCAACAAGTTTTTCAAGATACCCCTTTAAATCATGAACATTATTTGCCTCCTTTTTGAGAAGTTTTCAAAGGCTTAGGTCCTCATAAAAAAATCTACATGCCCTTTTTTTTAAAACCATGGTAGACCAACTATGCCAACTAACTTTCAAATCATCTTCACCAACCTATTCAATATGGAACCCTTTTTTGTTTGATAACATATACGTACGTAATTTCAATTCACCACAACCATAGGATGCAAAAATGCACAACAATAATGATGAAACAAGGATATGGAAATGGACATTATTATTATCATGGGTGTTTTTATGCTCCTTGTCATGATGAAACGAGGATATGGAAATGGACATTATTATTATCATGGGTGTTTTTATGCTCCTTGTCATGTTATATCCATGATGGATTGTGAGAAATAATTGCCCTTCCACATGAACCAATTGGCAATTGCTAGATGTTGAATTTTTTTGTCCAAAATGCCTTGTGGATGATTCTTGTATGACATAGTTTTGACGACGAGGCTTTACATGTCGTAAAGAACAAGGATTTTAATTTTTTTTATATATTTGAATAAAAACATTATTGTTGTGAACTGGACCCACATTATAGCCTATGCATCTTACCTACAATATTACAATTGTATACAAACATAGACATGCACGAGTCGGGGCAAACCTCCCTCATTATTTTTTTTTCTTTAAGATAAGGCCAATGCCAACCAGGGTTTTTTTTTTTCCCCTCAATTTTGTGATGTAGCCAAATTGGCAATCATCCACAAGAAGATTTTAGTCAAATTTGGCTATAGACCAGATGTGAAAGTAAAACATTTGAAAGAATCCTTTGTATGTTTTGTTTACCTGCTGAAACCTACCTTAACCCTACTCACAATAACCAACTCTCATGGATTATTCTTCCACATCCTTAGGCCTATTAACAAACAGAATGGTCTAATTTGGGCAGATTACACAATCGTAAAAGGCCAGCTGCTTGAGCCTAAGTGTAGTGAAGCTCTCTATACAATTGGCAAATTGAAATGGTTTTTTAATTTTTAAAAAAAAAAGCATTATTGTGGTATGGGCAGAAGAATGACCATGTGATGAAGACTTTGAAACCATAAAGCTTGCTTTTCTTCAATGATGAGGCCTTTGTGAGAAGCCTTTTTATTTAATTGAGCACGAATATTTGTGAAGCATATGAGCATCCATAAAAACCATACCGATGATGTGAACCTGCAAAGGTTTATTCCAAGATAAAAAAAGATGAGTGTTGTGTGGGTGTATCATTTTTTGATATAGCCTTGGGTAAGGGTATATTAACACCCAAAAACATTTCATCGGGTTTGGGTATAAAAATAATAATTTTTCTGGTCAATTAATTGGTAGGGTCTGGGTACTCCCCTATCATATACCCCTTTTTGAGATTAAACAATGGGTATGTTTATTTTTTTAATTAATTAAAAAATGAAGGAAAATGTTGTCCCCAATTTAGAAATTTTTAAAAACAATTTTCAGAGGTCAAATCAAATGTCAAAAATGCAAAAATCAAAGTGTTAAATTCATTCTTGACAACAATAAACATGTCTATATGTGAACATTTAATGTATTAGAAAATAATGATGTCATGGTCAATGCTCAATTGGTGATGGCATTTTAAATTAATTTGTAAATTATCTTTGGGCATTCTAGTAGGATTTTGAATCATCTAATTTCATTAAATAATGTAAAAGTTACGACCCTCCAAAGTAGGGATTTTGCCATTTGAAATATATCCTTACCAAACACCTAAAACTCTGAACATGTGTATCCCATACTAGCGTACCCTCTGCCGTTGGCTCAAGTGTGAACACATTGAGGGCTCAACTGATTTTTCCTTCAAAACCCAATTTTTACAAATTTTCAGCAACAAAATCCATTCAAAAATCAACATATTTCATGGCTTAGCTCTGAAAATTGTGAAAGAAACTCTATTAAACCTGACTCACCAAGGGCTTTCCAAAACACCAAAAACAACCCCCAAATTCCAATAAGTTTTTCAGTTTCGATTTTATTTAGTTTTCATTGAAAAAATGGTTCAATAGTCAATAGCTTGCACACCATAGCTCCAAACAGTCTCAAACCAAGTCGTCAATTGCACCACTATTCGTCGAGAGCTTTCTGAAGATACCAAGAGTCTAGCATGAAGCATCGTGGTTTGGGAGATTTCAACATGACATAACAAAACAAAACAAAACAAAACAAACTACCTTGCTTCATACATAGATGGTTTGCTCAAAGTTCTCATCTTCTCACCTATATTTTTGGGCCAATAAGGAAACATTGCATTTTAACATAGAAACTTATATTTTGAGGAGCTTCCTTTCCAAAGTTTTTTAAAATCTTCTTTTCTTATGATGGGCTAATTGCCAAAAAGAAAAAGAAAAAAAGGCGCCCATTTAATGAATAGAGCTAACAAAGATTAAGATTTAAGGCATGTTTGCCCTTTTTAAAAAACTAGATGCCAAAACATATTTGGCTTTGGGTACATGTATTTCTTATGTATATTGAAGGTTATGAATAGAATATATTTTCTCAATTTACATATCTTTGGGTGTTCATTTTATAAGAGCATGTTGATTTGAAGGAAATAGGTGAAGATAAATATTATACCCTATTCACACCTAGTGGGTATATTTGTGTAAAATATAAACTCACACAACGTTAAAAAGGACCTTGAGGTGATAAGTTTTTTTCATAGGAACAACCTTGAATTATCATGTTTTGAAATATGTATTCTACCCAAATTTGAAGCACATGTATATGTACATGTTGTCTATTGGCTAACCATTTGGCATGAAAACAATAAAGAATTACATCTAAGCTCAAGTTCGATCTATTATGTCTAAGGTAATGCACAAGGAGCAAGGAATTTTGGAAGTAAGTGCCCTACTATGGGCATTTTAATATTAAAACTTTTAAATTCCGAGGGCATTACCAAGTGTAAAAATTGACATGGCTTTTCATTTTTATTTTTTTCCAATGATACACAAAAAGGGTGAAAACATGATAAGTAGGCCAATCACAATCTAATAAAAATAGATTTTTCATTTTTTTACCTTTTTTTTGCAATGCAATAATAATTGGGATAAATCACATTGAATAAACCTTATTGAACAAAGCATATACAATCATTTTTAATGTATTTTACTATTTTATCTATTTATCATAAGTTTATTACATTGGTTCATGTTGTATTTTTGCCAAATCGAACATTTCAAATCATGTCTTTTTAATGTTTGAAGCATCATGCACCTTTATGCACATTTTTTGAAACTTCGATTTTTTTGGATCATGATAATGTGAAGTTTTTCAAAAGTAACTTTTCATTATGACAAGTTTAAAATGTTCAAAATATATTTTTCTATATGTATGCAAAATGAATAATTGTGTTTATAATGTTGAAAAATTGCTTTCAACAATTATTAAAGGCAACAAATGTTTGGATTTTTTTCCCATAATTGTGGAAAGGGTTATTTTGTGCAATCGTGACATGTGACTAAAAGTAGATGAAAATAAATTAAAAAAAAAGTTGCTACAACATTTTTAACTTCTAAAAACTTTTCCATATCACAATTGATACATCCATGTAATTGAAAAAAACAATGTCACAAGCATCACTTACTTTCTAATCTACTTCTCACATAATTATGTCTTTTTGTCTCCTTGGACTACTTGTTTGGCCTACTTTAACATGCTTTCACCTTGAAAAAAACAACACAAGGCATTCTGAAAAATAAAATGTCCAAACTTATAAATGTTTCATTTTCCAAAATGCCCCATGAAATTTTACACTTTATAAGCATACGTACAAATACACCAAGAAAAATCTCAGATGTTTTTACATTTTAAAGTCAAAGGTTAATGTTGTAAGCCAAATGTTTCATCACATAAAAACATTTTCACATATCCTCTTTGGGTGACATCCAACATAAAACATAAATTATTTCCCCTTCCCTACTAGGAGTTTTTTTTCAATCTTTATATAGAAAATTAGGCAATTTTTTCCTCAAAAAAATCAAAACTATGCTAGAAAAAATAAATTCCATTATTTTCCAAAAACATTTGATCAAAAGTCAAAATATCAACATAGTTTTTTCAGAAAATAAACAATGATCCTTGCCAAGGAAGAAGGAGGCTTTGTGTAAGCTCGCATCCAAAGTTCGATAGTTACGCAAAAGCTCTTGGATAAACTTTACCTTGCACTAGATTGGTGGTTAATTTGGGTAAGATTGGGGATGGGTTAAATATTAAAGTTATTCCTAATGTAAGGAAAGAAAAACATTAGAACCCTAAGTTTAGTCATAAATGTGGTTAGATTTTTTTTAACTTCAAAAAATACACATTATCATTCTACAAGGTGAAACTTAAAAAACAATCAATTTTTGTGGTAAATCAAGTTCATCTCATCTTCACCCCTTCTTTCCTTTTTCTTGAGCGCCTCCACTATTGTTACAAATATTTTCATTGCTCCTACATGTATCGTTACTATAATTATTCTCGAACCTTGTGCATGTCATACCCAAATTTAATAAAATTTCCTTGTTTTATGAATACCATTGATTTGACATTGACGTTGAGAGAGGGGTTTGGGGGTGAAAGGAGGCTCAAAGACAAGGCAAAAAAAGGTGATTTTAGATAGTTTCAAGATGAAGGCTACTGATAAAATTATTTCTTGAACTTTTTGTGTGCATTGAGGTTTGGCTTGGAAAGCAAAAACATCATCTAACTCCATTATTACATACTAATGGTACCCGTGACCTTCGGACACCCGTGGTTACGCCACTCCAGCCACCCTGAACGCACAGTGGTCCCAACCGACGTTGTGTGGATATCAGAACCAGCCGTGTGTACCCTCAGGTTATCAATCCAGGTATTTACTCCTTTACCCGACGTGAGAAAACCCAAAACCTCGGTTCTGACATTTGGAACCTTGGTTCCCGAAAGTTTTGGAAATTTCCAAAAACATGCTCCTCTATATAACTGCCAGTTCTTTCGGTAGTGGGGGGGGAGGGGAAGGTTTTTATATCCGCCTCTGGTGCGGTGGGGTATGACCGTCATTCCTACCCTTCGAACATCTGCAATGCTTTGTGGAGATGGTTTGTACACGGAAACCGTGGTGGTCCAACCCCCGTCACAAACTGACACCGGTCGCCCGCTGCTTCACCGACCTCTCCCTCCCCCACCCCCCAAAACCCCCGTCAGACAAACAGACGTAGTGAATTAATATATATGATTATGAAAACTCAACTTCCTCGAACTTGTTTATAATTAGTAACCTCCGAAAACACCTTGAGCAACCACCTCAAAATGGACCCCCACCCCCTTGAAGACCTTGCTTATTGATGAATAAATTATCACCCTACAACCTAGCTCCATTAATATGGATCATGAAACTTAGTCCCATTTCCCCGTTTAAAATTTGCCATCTCATGAGGAACATTGTTCAACAACCACCTTCAAGTTTCCTTATGGCATCATAAGCAAGTACGGAAACTTGGAGGTTGCAACTGGTTGCTCAAGGGGGGGGGGAGAGGCATTGCTTGTTTTTGTCACTTGTCTTGTGAAGGGAAAATGGGAATTACAAAAGAAACAACATGTTGGGTTCTCTTCTTCTTGAACTTTGTTTTTTTTTTTTTAATTACTTTGAATTCCTTAGTTGATTCTCTCTTTGAAGAACAACGTGTAAAAGTTTTAAAGATGTCAATTAAACCCGTGATGAGGTAGAGTGACCTTGGAAGAAGTATTTAAAGGTTGTACAAGAATTCAAAAAAAATTGAACTAAAAACACTTGTATGTATGAAACTTGGAATTTGGTTAATGAATCTAAAGAAGTTTGCAGCCGGTAATGCTTTGAGATCATGTGATAAGATTTGTGTTTGGTATAAGGTTATCAAAAGGGATTTTTTTAAACATCCCAAGTCATTAAAAAAAAAATCTCTTCTTTACCTTTTTAGTTCAGATTTATTTTGCAAAAGACAATTTAATATATTATAATTGCCCAAAGTAATTTATTGTGAATGTCCACTTTGGTGTCTCTTTGTCATCCATTCCCCTTTAACTTATCTCAAACTAGCGAAAAATACTTCAATGTAGTTTTTGATTGTTGACCCAAAAAAATGTTCTTCCATTAAACAAAACAATTCAAAGTCATTTAGAATTTTGTATATTGCATAATTAAATCAAATATTTTTATTTCAATTAATTAAACAACAAAAAATCTATGGATGAATGAAACATACATTCATGATTGTTTTCAATTTTCCGCATAATAGTATTAATGATCTTCCTATTCAATTATCTTATGTGATACATGCATTTGTACCTTAGAAGATTTTAGTTAGAAATCATTTTAATGTGAAAATTTTCATATTTTTGGAAATATGTCAAAACAATGAACATCAAAACATTGAATTTGCATGGAGGGTATTATATATATCATCAAATATGTGATATATTACATGTAAATAATTGAATTTCTTATTACAAGTGATTTTACATCATTACTTTTGTCAAATACAAGTTGTGGAATTCAGATCATTGGATCAATTATAAATTTGGTTCCAAATGGATTGATGGCATTTCAACATATTATGTGAACAATAATGTATAAACATAAATACATTTTTTGTGTATTTTGAAATCTAATGTACAACCCAAAGATCACTATGAGAAATTGTGTCCATCGAAACCACATTGCCTTACAACTAAAGCTCAAAAAAAATTCATATACAACTATCATGCAACTATTCCCTTGGAAATATGGAGAATTAATAAATAAATTATCACATCAAAAAATTAATTAATTATATTATAGTTGCAAGTGAATTGAAAATGGGTCTTTTATATAATAATTTGTATGCACTGTACATACATTTATAATCAATCACATTTGATTTTTTAAGAAGTTGCACTATAATTGCATGTGACAACTATTTTAAAATTGTCATAAATGTGCAACTTACACAACAATTATGTTGCAACTAATGCATGATGTACATATATGCGATCATGTCGCGTGTCCACATTTTCACCACCCATTATGAAATACATTTGCAACTAATTTTCAACTATGATTCCCATGGATACAACTAGTACGGCTACTAGTGTGCCATTATTGAACTATTACATATTCTATGATTATTGTGCAACAATTTATAACTTAATAAGAATACAAGTTCATATTTTATAAAGAATTCTTATTTCAATAATTTGGCTATTAAATATTAATTGTGCTTAATAAACTTAATACACTTAATTATTATGAACTTATAAATTATATTAAATAATTAACTATTAATTTGAATCAATAAGTGTAATTCATATAATTAATTTTACATTAACTAATTAATTATACCAATTTGACTCAATAATATTGATGTATATGAAAAATAATTACTCATCAAATAATAAAATAAATATTCATTTGAGTTGGCGATCTTTAATAATGACTGAATAATTCAGATAATTATTATCTCAATAATAATTATCAGAGCCTTAATTATCTAAATTCACTAACAAACTAATTATGTGGATACATATAATTAATTTAAATGTGAAAGTCAAAATAATGTGTATATTATATTAAAAATTCAATTCATGTGTACATATGGATATGCCTATTTAGACCTTGATGTTTTTTACCCAAATTCATATTTAACTTTTAGTTTTTAATAATGATTTTTTTCCAAACACTTATTATTTATTTTACATAATCATTATTTAAATTTAATAATTGAATATTAATATGAATTATAAATTATTAAATAGCTCAGCTAATTAAATATTAAATAATTAATTCACAATATAAGTATAATATAATTATTAATTTAATTGTATGACTTACATAATGAAAAATAAACATAAAGCATGTGGGAAAATCTTTTTATAATTGCAACTCAATTTGTAACTAAAAACTACTAAAATATTTAACATGTATGTTTTGTTTTGAATCCCATGTCACAAATTAGATAAAGAAAGTGTCTTCTGTTATGTTCTTACATTAAAATGCACATGCCATTTTAGGATGAACTAGAAAATTTAACCTTAAAAAAAATAATTAAAAAAAACTATTTACGTGGTTATTATTTAATTCACCTAGGATTGTATTTGCCTATTTACATAAATAGGTAGGTAAATAGGTATGTAATGTAGGTATATATCTAGGTTTTAAAACATATCAACCTACTTACCTATGGCTATGTATCAACCTTTATATATATATCAAAATTCAATTAAGACACAATGTGGCAATGTTTTTATTATGTCACATGTCATAATCTTGAACCATCATTAACAATCATAATAGATGATGGAGATGAATACTTCAAAAAGAAAATAATGTTTAAATCCAAAAATCCTCATAGTGCCACGAGTTAAATTTGAATGGATGGATGAAAATTAGTGATAGCACCATGACGTTATGGCTATAATTGTAATGGAGTTGCATAGTAGTTGAAAATGAGTTGTTTTGACAAAATTATAATTGAGTTGCGATAAGTTGCACTATATATATAATGAGTTGTAACTCTTGCAATTCATGCAATTTGTCTAATAGCACTCATAGTGTTAAAATTCGGTGAGTTGCAAGTGGTCATTACAACTCAAAAACTAAGTTGCAAGACCAATTATAAAACACACCTTTTTCTCATAGTGAATATATATTGCAAAACATTATAGTTAAAAGGGATTATCATGATGTTTCAAAATTAATTCTCTATGAGACTTGTGAAACCAAAAGGTGAAATGTTTTCTATTTTTGTCCAAACTTTCAACCAATTTTCCTAGAAATTTTTATTAAGGGTCTATGCATGAATAACATTCTTTTTGTTTGCCTTGATATAATTTTTGTGTAAAACACTTGGGTCTAACCGTTTTATTAGGAGCCACATGTGCCCCCTTAGACCATCAATTTTTTGTTGTTTGTTTTGAAAAATATTCTTAAAATCTTTTTAACATGTCTTTTTAAAAAATATTTAAAATATTTAAAGATTTTTTAATACTATTATGTTAAGGTGTATATCAAAAAAATCTCAAAATATGCCATAAAAATATTTTCAAATTGTGTTTTTAATGTCAAAACTAATTTTAAACTTCTTTTAGGTGTTTTTAAGTAGTGGATACAAAGTTTTAAAAGTCTTTGTACATATTTTTCACTCACGAGATTGATTCTAAATTTTTATGATATGTACATAATGTATCCACAATAACATTATTTCTAAAAATTATATTCATTTATTATTATTATTATTATCATTTTTTACAATCCAAAGTTCAAAAATTTAAACAATGGTTACAACTACTAATGGTACATCTTAGTATGACTGCACCCACCTTGCCTCTTGCATTATAACATGTGCTAAAACATAAAATTCATGGGTTTTATATAACACCGTTAGTTTTTCATCTATTGTCAAATATATGGTGGATTCCAAATATTGACAACCAAATTTGTGATTTACACATGTTGTAAGTGAAAGCCTTGATTTGTGGACTAATTTTAAGACCCATTTGTGTTTTCCCTTGCTAAATCCACAAGCAAACAAGCTCATTCCAATACCTCATCCATGTTACAAGACTTGTTTGCTTCACTACTTTTGACAATTGCCCAAGCTCATTGCAATAACTCATTGGTGCTACAAGGTTGGTCTAGTAATTTTTTTTTACAATTGTCCACTAGGATCATTCCATAAGGAATTTTAAAGGTGCTACTTTTGTGTGGATTTTCATAATAATCATGTAACTTTAGTTAGGTTAGGTACATGACCTAAGAAGACCCTCCATTGTAACTAAAAAACTCCATTACACAATTTCACTTCTAAGTAAATGCAAGCTATGAAGGTTGACCTTTTGCATCTTTATGAACTTTTTGTGAAGTGTACTATATTCAATTACGACAAACACATTATAATGTCATCAATTTGACAAAAATATTTATGGAATAAGGTTGCCAACTTAAATAAAAATAACTACTGGGGGCTGAAATTCAATAAATATGCAATAATCATATAGTAATGGACTTTTAAGTGGATATATGGACTAAGTTTAAGTTCTATATTAACATTCAAATGCATTTTTTATTATGATTTCATTTCAATATTTTTTATAAAGATTTAATATAAGATACATGATGGGAAAATATATGGATTGAAAAAAATTACAACAAAAAAATTAACCTACAAATAACTATGGACTTTTGAATGACCAAATTTGAACCTTATTTTCAAAAGTCCTTATCTTGGTCATTTTTCGTCAGATCAATATTTTCTTTCTCTTAACATGTATGTCAAAGAATTATTTAGATGGATAGCCTTTCCTATGGAGTTTATTAATTGATTAATCATCACATAGGGCCCATTCAACATTGGCTTTTTATTTTTTTTCCCATTCTAGTGACAAAATATGGATTTTTGGGATTGGGACTCTCATTGCTTTTAAAACACCCTACTTGCATTTACCCTTCTAGCAATTTCCTTGACCAAGGGCCTTACCCCATGTTAAAAACCTATTGAAATTTGCCTAAAAAATAGAAGTTACCTCTTCAAAATGGAAGATCCCACTACAAAAACAAGAGATATTTCCATAAAACAATATGCTCGAGGATTTTTCAAAACTTGAATTTCAATGTAGAACATATTGTCCCAAATATAATACAAAAATTTGAGCTTATTTTCATGAAGTAGAAAAGGCCATGTGAAAATCATTTATCCCATGTTTAAACTAGTGTTGGGTGAATATAAAAACTAAAGTGAAAACCAGTTACAAGTCTAGGTTGGTTCTCATTAAGAAATTTGTCAAATGCCACTTATAGTCATATTCACTAGTAGAAATCAGCCAAAATGTAACCATTCCATTTATGACTACATGCGACTTATAGTCATTTCCGACTATATTTGGGAATATTTGCAACTACAAGACCAACTTTCAACTATTTTGGTCATTTTCACAACTATGATGCAACTATTAAAAATTTCATCCTATTGGTTGCATCAATTTACATTTATTTTCATCCATTAATAGGTTGATATGTCCCATTAGTCGCAATAGTCACAAAACTAGTTGCATCCTAAAGGTATTCTACAATGACATAAGGGTGTATTTTTTTGTATGTACTAAAATTATAGATATATAATATGCATACATATGTATATTATTCATATAATGAATCTCAAAATTAATATTTGAACTTTAAATTTTTTTATTCAAATCTGAAAATTCATATTTCAATTATAGAAATTGTTATTTCAATTTTTCAAAACATTATTTGAATTTGAAAATTTTCATTTGAATATGATAGTTTCAATTTCAATTCAAAAATATTTATTTGATGTAAAAATTTATTTTGAATTTTAAATTAATATTTCAATTCAGAAAATTATAATTGATCATAAAAATGGACATTTTAATTTTGAATAATTTTATGTGAATGCGAAAATTTATATTTCAGCTCTGAAATTTTTTTCATTTAAATTTTAAATAATCATTTAATTTGAACCTGAAATTTAAATTCCAAATTATTTTTTTAGATTCTCAAAATTAATACTTCGAGTCTAAAAATTAGTAATTGACTTTAAAAATGGACATTTCAATTTTGAATATTGTTATTTGAATATGAAAATTAACATTTCAATTCTAAATTTTTTAATTTAAATTCAAAAAACGTATTTGATCTAAAAACTGATATTTGAATTCTAAATTATTTTTCAAATTTAAAAATTATTAGTTCAATTTTTAAAAAATTATTGAGTCTAAAAATTGGCAACTTCATTTTAAATATTTTTATTTGAACTTGAAATTTGATATTTGAATTTTGAAGTTTAAAATTTAAATTTAAAGAAATTATTTGACTTGAAAGTTGAAATTTGAACTCCAAATTATTATTTTGGAGTTTCAAATTTAATATTTTAATCCAAAAAATATTAATTTAGTCTTAAAATGGAAATTTTAATTTTGAATATTATTATTTGAATCTGAAAATTAACATTTTAATTCTGAAATTTGTTATTTAACTTCAAAACACTTATTTGATTTAAAAATTGATATTTGAATTCTGAATTGCTATTTTGGAATCTTAAATTTATACTTTAATTCAAAAAATTATTGATTGAGTTCCAAGGGTTTTTTCTATTAGTGCTATCCATAATAAATCAATTTTATAAATAATTATAAATGATTATGTTTATTAAATCTAAGTGACATTAAATAATTATTGTTATGACATAGATTTGTATATTATATAATTAATATTCTTAAATTAGAAGAAATTAATTAATTAAACTAATATGACATTAATTTAAAATCATTGTAATTACTTCATATTATAATTGATTAGTATGTGCATAATTATTTTCTAATTGAACATAATTATTCACACTCTTTAATTTATAACTTCAAACCTGAATTAAAAATTTGGAAAATTTATAGTGTAGTTAAAATAATTATTCTACTGATTTTAATTTCACGAATTATTATACAATAATATAATCTTTAAAAATTCCATGATTAATCATCTATGATAAATATTTTATAGTAATTTTACAGTAATTATGAAAATTAATGTTACGTTGAACAAATTATTGTATTTATAGTTGATAATTACCAATGGAAAAAAATTACTTGACCTATAATAATTTTTACAGCAATAAATGTTATTACAATAAATAATGTAATTAGTTGAATAATAATTTTTAAAAATTTTGTGTAAGAATTTACTTTCTAATAATAATTTTTATTCATTATTTATAATTTAAAACTATATTGATTAAATTAGTTTCACATTAATTATTTTATATATAGTTCGATCATATTCTAAAAAATAATAAAATATTTTTAAATATTTTATTATTTATGATTTATGTATTAATAACTTGTGAGTAACTAGATGGCTAGTTTGTTAAATATGAAGAAGGTATTACTTATTCAAGTAATTGATAATGAATACTGAATATTTGTAATGTATAATTTAGAATTTAAATATATGTACATTTCATCATTATGAATTAAATTATTATTTAATTATCTAGTATTTGAATTGTTTAAAAATCTAAAAAACCCAAGAAAGTAAGGCATGAAGAAAGTTTTGGGTTTACAACTTAGTTTGTAAAGAAATTGTAATTTCAAAACTTATCCCATATTGTTTGTTCTCCATTCTTATTTGGAACACTATATAAAAAAAGGGGTTTGCCTATCCAACTTCATATTAAGAAATTTGTGCACATGTGATGAGTTAATCAAAAGGCTCAACCCAAAACAAAATAACAAATAATGCACAATTTTAAAGTACTTACCTCCCAAGCCTACTTATCTATCTAGCTAGGTAGGTACCTAGTTTAGCCTACCCATCTAGGTTGGCCTATGTACCTACCTACTGAAGTACCTACCAATATGAGTAGGTATTTAAACTAGGAAGGTAGAACCTACCTACTTACCTAAATAGGTAGGTAGGTAAGTAGGTGGGTAAGGATTGTAGGCACCTATTTATGTACCTACCTAGGTACCTACCAACCTAATATTAATATTTTTATTAAATTATTATTTTTAATGCCACATGGCCTATTTACATTAGGCCACGTGTCATAATATAAGATCATCCAAATATTTGAATTGAACATTTTAGATTATTTCAAAATAATAATAATAATAATCATATATTAAAACACATGGCAGCACATGATTTGCCTTTAATTGTGACGAAAATAGTTGCATATTAATTGCATGTGACAATACATATACAATGGAGTCAAAGGATGAAATGTATTTGTTGATTTTTTCTTTCATACAATACTATTTTTCATTTGTGAATAGTTTATCACATGCGATTTGTCTTAGGCGATTAAAAGGATTTTAGTTGCAAAATGTCTCTTACGACTAAAATTTAATTGCAAAGAGCAATCGAAAATACATGTTTTTCTTCTAGTGATTCAAATTGATATTCAACTTGTGGAATCTCATTGGGTGATAATCGACCTTTGAGACCTTACCTTTTTATTTACATCTCAAAAAAAAGACACCATGACATCATATTTAAATAGAACAAGGTATGGTTTTCATTTATATATCCTAGGTTTTCAAAAAAATAGGTTTTAGGTCACAATTATTGATTGCTGAATCTTCTTCACTTTCTAAAAATAATATAAAAAACTTGGACCTCACTTTGTTAATCAATTTGTTTTGTGCATTGAGCGTTCAAGTTAGAACTTTGTGATGTTTTGAAATTCAAGTTTTTTTTTTTTTTTTTTGGGGTTTTTTTGTTTTCTCTTTTGTTTTTTGTTTTTTTTTTTTATTTTTTTTTTTTTCTCCTCTTTTTTTTTTTTTTTTTTTTTTTTTTTGTTTTTTTTAAATTCTAATTTTTTTTTTTTTTTTTTGGGGATTGTTTTGTTCCTCTTATGTAGTTTGATTTTTCTTGTAATGTTGTTGTTTAACTCCTCTTCTAGTTTTTTTGTGTGTTGCTATTCGTTCCTCTTGCATTGTTATTTGATTGTTACTTGGCTCCTTTTATTGTTGGTCAATTGGACTTTCTTCTTTTTGGTTACTTCTTATTGAGTTGTTATTCTTTTTTTTTACGTGCTTGCTTATTAGTAAGTTCATTTTGTGTTATTACTATCACTTTTTGGATTGTTGTTTAGTTCCTCTTGATATTGTTTGGCTCTTCTTGTTATTGTTGGATTCATTTCTTATTATTGGTCAATTTTTTCTATTGTGTTGTTCAGTTCTTCTCGCTATTGGTCAATTCCTCTTATTGTGTTGATTGGGCTCTTTTTCTTGTTGGTTGATTCTACTTGTTGTGCTACTTTGCTCCTCTTACTATTAGTTAATTTTTTTTGTTATGTTGCTAGATTTTTCTTGCTACTATTCAGTTCTTCTGTTGTTGCTACTTAGTTCAACAAGTTGTTGTTCAACTCCTTGGGATTTAGTACCTTTTTAGTCTCCTATGGGTGTCACTTGGTTTCTCTTATTATTGTTTAGTTCCTATTGATGTTGTTTGTTAGTTTAGTATCCATGCACCCCCCTCATATGTTCTATGCAGGTTTGGGAGTGAGGAGCTTGGATTCCTCATTGATATGTCAATTCTTGCTTACAAATTATCCAATAATTGATTATAAATCATTTTTTAAAATGTTGAAGTTAATTGAAAAAAATTTAAAATTTAAAAATAATAATAATTTGAAGGTTCAATTCAACAAAATGAAGTTGTGGACATATGAAATTATAGAAAAAAAGTTTCATATATTTTTACCTTTTTTATCATTTTTATTAAAAAATCATTTTGTTGAAATAATTGAACTTTTGATAATTGACTTGTGAGAATTGTCTCTGAGAACCAACATCATAAATTTTTGAAAATCAACACTTAGAAAACAAATTGATTTTTTTCAAAATTTTAATATCTTGGCTAGTTCTCTTTTATGATTTTTTAAAACAAGATTGATTTGATTATTTAAAATGTTATGTGAAAACCAAAATTAACTAGTTTAAAAAAAAATGAAAGCCACCCAACACTCGTTTAAATTAAATTTGTCTTAAACCTTGTCCAACATTTAATACTACTAAATGCACTTCATTCCAAAGGAATCTATTGAACTTGTTAAGGCATGTGGGGTTGCATATGGTGCTAGCAAGTCCTATCAATGCTTTTACAATAGCATAAAACATTCCAAGGTTTTTTTTCTATGTATTTGAAAGAAAAAAGATGGAAGATCCTTTTGAAACAAACCTTTTGTACTTTATGTTGGGGAAGGCCTACCCCCAAGGGCCTCATGTAGTTTTGGGGCTTAATCCCTTGGTCTATTATGCCTTCAAGCTATTGCCATGCTCAAAAATATGGCTATCAAATTAGGGAAGGCCCTTAAAAGTAAGCACACAAATAATGCTTAATTTCAAGGCAATTCCCAAAATGCAGTTCTCAAAAATAAAAAAATTCATTCTAATATGTAATTAATTGAAGTTTTCAAAAGATCTAAAAAACCAATCAAATAACCTTTTATAAAACTATTGGTTCCTTTTTGGTTATTTTGTAAACCACCACTTCTTTGAGGCATTTTGTGTAGGGCAAAGCCTTAAAGAGGGGGCATTCCTAACATAGTGGCACCCAAGGCCCAAGGTTGAGGGTTGGTTATTTTGGGAATGCCCACTGCCCAAAGGTTTTACCTAGCATAAAAATTGCCGCAATAATGTTTTTTAATTATTAAATTGTGATACCAAAATAATAGCTTTTGGGTATCATAGCAAATGTTTTTTTTGAGGATTAATGTTGGCATTTGAAAGTGAAATGGCCACCCCCAAAATGGAAAGTACCTCCTCTAAACAAAAGAGTTATTAACCCTACCCACCAAGGTAGGGATATTTTGTAAGCGTCAATAATAAAATATAATGGCTTAATGTATTTTGGTCCTTATAAAATAGGGATAATAATCATCCATGTGCTTTATGGGCATTGAAAACATGGGGGGAAGAAAATTTCCCAATAGCCAAAAGCATAAAAACACACTAACAATTCTACGTGATGAGTTTTGCTACCTAGTTGACATTGATGGTAGACAAACATCCCCATAAAACCTCCTTCACACATTCTTTGATGTTTGATTATTTAATTTTATATTTGGTATTTTTGACCTATTTTGTTTATTTGGAACTTTTGTTGGTGTATTGTGTTTTAGTGTGAATGGGAGGGTTGCCATGGTTGTTTTGCTACCATTGCACATGGCTTCTAAGCAAATCCTCAAGGAACTTAAAGATCTGCAGAAAGATTTGGCAACATCATGTAGAGATGTAAGCGAAAAAGAAATTTTATTGTCGTTGTTTTAAGATTTTGTTTGTTGGTGTTTTCTTTCCCATTTTCTTGTATGTGGCTTTGAATGTATTCTTTTTCGCCGATTTTGAAGGTTTTGTTACATAATTTGCTAGATGATTGACATTGGACATTATGTGCTCAAGTTTTGTGATGTTAGGGTAAGATGGTTTGAATGTCATTTTCCATTTGTTTTGGTTGCTTGTAGACGACTATGTACTTTTGTTTTGTTGGTATGTCGATGGTTGTGGTTTTGCATGTGAGTTGTGCTTGTGTTTTTTTTTAAAAATTCAAGGTTTGCCCCATAATTCAATCTTCTAAAACACCTTGCAACTTGTTGTTTGCTTTGCTCTTTTATTAATCAACATGGAAGGAAATTACGGAGGCTTTTAGAAGGAGTGTTTGTGAACATTTTGTGTGTATGTGTATATGAACAATTCAAGTTGCCATTCTTTTCACTATAAACCATTCTTGTCAAAGTGTTTATTAAAGTTGGGATGCTTATAGTCTACAAGTGTTATTAAGAAAGATCGAAAGGTGTTCATGATGCCCCATTACTCCTCATTAATTTACTAGTGCATGTTGTTTTTTTTAATGTAACGGCAATATCAACTTCTTTTGGTTGTTTTATAACAAGACATGTGGCAAAGTACATGTTCCATTAACAAGCTACCATTATGGGTCTACCAAATAATCCTTATGCAAGTGGCATGTTTCTTGTCACCATTCATTTCCCCCCAAAGTACCTTTTCAAGCCTCCCAAAATATATATGTATCTTTGTCATTTTTGGCTTAAGACCAGAATCTGGTCCTATAATTAGTTTGTAGCAAATTTCTAATGAAATCATTAATCCTCGCCTAATGATTGAAACTATATGTTGTTTGTTGAAAACCTTGTTCTTAGAGTTATCCATCTTGTTGGCCCTATCCATCTAAGCAAGGATATTGTGTCAAAATCAATTATAGAATATATTGACTTAATGTATTTTGACCCTATATTGTAGGGGCTAAATGTGTTTTTTTTTGGGTCAAACAAATGTCTAAGGAGTAGGAGGGCCAATGTGTGCATGCATTGATGGTAAATTTTGTTGCGTGTATATCAACAAAGTCCTTAGACACCTCGCAATATAATCTTGGAGAGTAGTTAGCACTCTAGAATTGTGGGAAGTTGATGTTATGTGATGACCATTTCGTTAAATTTTTTTTCGTAAACTACATTTGAACCGCAAATTGAATTAGCCATGTTGTTTTGTGAATTCAATGTGAATGTATTTGTGTTTTGTACCAATAACATGCCAAAATATTGTATGGTTTTCTCTTGTTTAATATAAATGTCAGCTTGTCTATGAAGCATAATGTTTTTGTTGGGCTTAAATGTTTGTGCCTTATCTTTGGGTTATTTATAAGGATTTAATCTAACCATTCTTCTATATCTTTTTAATTGTGCTTTGCATGTTCTTTATGTCACAAGTGAGGCCTTTTCTCTCTTACCTCACGACCTTTATCCCTACAATGTTGTCTTGGATTTTCACCCAATTTTGCATAAATGAATTGAACACTCAATGTGTTGCAACATCTGGAAAGAGCCATGATTGAAGTTCAACAAAGAAGGAAGGTCCATCATGTGAAGTTGAACCATTAAAACTTATGTCCATTTGATCAAAATGCATAAAAAACATGTTTCATGTTTGCATTCATTACTACCTCCACCTACTAGGTTGATTGCAACTTGATAATTCCTATGATTCAAATACAATATAGAGGAGGTGATGTGTAGTGTAATTGTTGATTATAGATGTTTGTAGCTCTAATTTGCATTCATGTGCTAACTATGAGCCTTGAAGGCATCCATCCTTTTGGCGTTAATCTTGGTCAATAGGAAATGACCCCCTTTTAATGAGTGAAATTGCCCTTGAATATATCCTCTTCAAAAGCCTTTTATACATTTTCTAAGGTAACTTGTGTAAGAAAGTGCAATATGTTTTCAACTATTAGTACTTCATAGTTGCTTTGAGTTGTGTAGAAGAACAACAATTCACGTCAAAGATATTGATGAAGCCAAATTACTTTGTACAACAACCTAATGAAACATGTGTCATGGGTTTTAAGTGACTAAAAATTAAACCTTCTATTACTATATTCATATACCATAACTTTGAACCACTATACAAACACATAACCAACACATAATCAAATCTTCAAATCATGTAACACATGACAGTTTGCTATAGGTGGGGAATCTTTCATGTTGAACTAGGTGGAAATTTGACCAAATGACACTTGACCAATAATTTTGTCAATTTTCTATGTTTAACTATGTCTGGAACCAATTAATGGATGTAGGGATTAGGTAGCATTACTTAAGCTCATGAATAATTACATATTTGCTGCATGTACTGCTATTAGTTCATAGCAACCTTGCAAATTTGTGATAACCAAAGATACAACAAATCCATGCATGTGAAAAAAGAAGTATCCATTCACACCACATGGGCAAAATGTCAAAGTTTTGAATTGCCTACTAATGATTGGCCAAGAAAGTGCAATTGCCAATCCTTGGTTTTGTTGAACCACCATGATCATAATTACAAGGAATACATTGGTCAACATTGATCCCATCCTAACCCAACATTTTGCATGTGAACAAATGAATAAAACTCAAATTATTTCCCACATAAGCTATGAATGCAATGTCAATCCACCTTTTTGTAACACGATTACATGATGCCGATGGATTGCAGTTGATTCACATTTGAATTCATATCCTTTGTTCTTTTTATGGAACCATTCAACATCTGAATGCCTAAGTCATGTGATTTTTAGGGATTTTAGGTATGTTTTGTTCTAAACATGTCATATTATTGAGTATCTAATTGTAGGTATTTTTAATTACCTCATCAAACCATGGATCAATATGATGTGTGTCAAGACTTCAATGGGATCATTGCCTACTACTATCACTATATTCATTATTGTTGCAATAAAACCATGTATTTTAGCTCAATTCTATACCTACAATCCACAACTATAAAGAATCAATGATAAGTATGTGTGGCATATGTTTTGATTTTGATATCAAAATCCTCAATTTTGCAATCCCCCTTTGTTTTGTGGTTTCACTAATCTTCATTATTGAAACCAAAACCATTCTGTAGTATCACATATCCATTCCCAAGACTATGATTTACTATCCACTATGTGCACTTGCTCATTTGTCTTGCTTTCTTATTCCTTCCCATTTGTGCCAGTCCATTGAAATCAAAGTGTGTTGTTACATACATTTAGGAGAAAGCCACAAGCCATGACGATGTCAAAACTATGACATGGGGAAACTACCTCCCATGACAAACTCCTTATATGTATGAAGTTACAACTTTTTCTTCATTATGTTGTGGCCTAACAAAAAACATTTAATGTTTCTATGCCACTAATATAATGATCCACTATGAAAAACTAGTTGTATCCACCGAAACCACTAGCAGAAAATCCCCTTTTTTTAACCAATTTTTTTCAATTACATGACATTTGCAATTGGGAGTTTTTTAATTTTAAAATAAAATTATGGAAATTACCAATTAAGTTAACTTGTCTACTATATTGGTATATAGTTGAAAGCATTTTTCAACCTAGTGGTCATTTGCCAAATATTCATGGCATCAACAATGTTTCTAAATTGAATGCCCAACTATGTTGTTAAATAATCTGAAATATTTTTCAACTAAAGGGCCATTTTTTCAAAATATTCTTGGCATCTAAGTTCTTTAGTTGGCACACAATCAAAATATTGACTAATGTTCAATTATTTTGGTGGCACACAACCAAATAATTGACTATTAATTTGAATAAATAAGTGTTTATTTAAGATTTAATGAACTAACTAACTATGCTAATTAGACCAACTAATATGGATGTAGAGGAACAATAATTACTTGGCAAATAAATATTTATTTGAATTGGGGATATTTAATAATGAATTAAACGAATAATTAAAATAATTAATTTCTCATCAATAATTATCTAAATTCTCTAACAAACTAATTAGTGTGGTGAACATCAGTAGGCAAATCTAGACAAATTTCATCAAGTTAGTGACATTACTTTAGGAATTTCTAAAACTACAACCAATAAACATAAATTTGGTGACACCTTCCCCCTCCAAAAAAATTGTTGTCATTTTTTGGTAATTTTAAATGAAAACACCCTTTGTATTGGTAGCCACAGTTTTTTCAAAGTAGAAATTCGGTGGTAAATCGCCGAACAAAAAAACACTAAAAATAATTATGGGAATACATATAATTAATTTAAATGTGAAATTAAAAGCAATGTGTATATTATATTAAAACTTTGATTCAAATGTACATATGGATATGCCTATTTATATCTTGATGTTTTTTACCCAAATTCATATTCATTTATTAATGTTTAATAATGATTTTTAAAATAATTTATTAATGTTTAAATATTGATAAACTAGATAATTAACTATTAATATGAATTATAAATCAATTTCATTCATATAATTAGTAAGTTTTTTCAAAATTAGATAATAAATGAGTAATTATATGAATTTAATAATTAACCATCTGATAATAATTTATTTTAACTAAATTAATCAATTTAAATAACTATTTCAGATAATTTAATATTAAATAATTAATTCACATATATAAGTATAAGATAATTATTAATTTAATTGTATGACTTACATAATGAAAAATAAACACAATGCATGTGGGGAAAATTTTCTATAATTGCAACTAAATTTGGAACTAAAAAAAATTAAAAGATTTGACCCATATGTTTTGTTTTTGAATCCCATGTCACAAACTATATAAGGAAGCATTTTTCTTTTATGTTCTCACATTAAAATACACGTGCCATTTTGGGATGAGCTCAAAAAAACTTAACCCTAAAAGCAAAACATAAAATAAAATTTTAAAAAAAAAATTTACATGATTATTTCTTAATTCATGTAGTCTTATCTTTTCTTATTCAAGTAGTGGAAGTATGTAGGTCTTAAAACCTACCAACCTACCTACCTATGGCTATTTATTGACTTATTTAACTATTATATATATTCAAAATTCAATTAATATGTCATATGGCAAAAATATATGGTGCCACATGTCATAATCTTGGACCATCATTAACAATCATAATAGACGATGGAGATCAATAGTTCAAAAATAAAATCATTTTTAGATCCAAAAATCTTCATAATGCCACTTATCAAATTTTAATGGATGGATGAAAATTAATAATGTCAGTATGACATTATGGTTGTAGTTGTAATGGAGTTGCATAATAGTTGAAAACAAATTGTTTTGACAAAGTTGCAATGAATTGGACCATATATATAGTGGGTTTCAACTTTTGTAACTCATGCAATTTGTTTAATAATACTCACAACATAGAAATACAGTGAGTTGCAAGTGGCCATTGCAACTCAAAAACTGAGTTGCAAAGCTAGTTGCAAAACACCTTTTTTTCTCATAGTGATTTCAATGAATTTTCATGCTTCCAAATTTGAAAGTAGGAAAGGTCCAAAGGGAAGAAAAAAAGAAAAGAAAACGTGTCTTGTGAATTGAAAAGCTTATTTTTCTTCTTGCTATTTTTTCATTACTCCTCTTCATTTGCACTTCAAAGATGATTTCTAGAGCTTGAGATAGTGCTCCCATAACATTTTAAATCGCTCCAAATGAAGCGCAAATGATGAAGATCTAAAGAAGTGATTGGTGATAGGGTAGTGATCAGTGATGAGCAGTTTTATCCTAAACTTTCCTTGTCTTCTATTCACCCACTATGCAACTGCAATTAATTTGGTCACATGATGGCAAATGGATTAATGAGATTTCAGATGATTTTCTGACTCGGCATGGCCATGTGGTTTTGGGAGACATTTTGATCAGACAATAGCACGCTCCAACTGGTGAGTCCAATTGCCTAAATCAAGATTGCATCAATGAGGGTGGTGTGAGGGTGGTGGATGGTGGGGATTGCAGGTGGTGTTAGTATGGGGGCTAACTCTGAGAATTCATGTATGACTTGACCTCAAGTCTTTGAGCATTGAGAGCTGCCTGTTGTCATCTGTTTCCAAAGTTCCTCACATTCACATTCAGTTTTAGACTTGAAGAATGACATTTTGCTTTCAATTTTATTATGAGTACCTAGTTTCGTAGTTGTGAGTGCATGTATGAGGTCAGACTAACAAGGTGAGGTTACGTTGTGGACAATTAGATAATAAACTATGGAGGTAGTCTAAATAAATAATGGCTTTCCACAAAGGAAGTAGGAAACTGTTATAAGAGTTTTGAACATAACACATTATCGGCTATAATCAGACAACAGACACCCCACCTGCAGCAAAGTTTTAAAACAAAAATAAAAAGTGTGTATATATATATATATATATTGGTTGCAGGTTTATTGTGAAAAAAGACTTCTTGCCTTTGAGCCAAAACTTGAGCTCCATCCTATCACCTTCTAGTCCTGGGCAAGTGCTTGGTTAATAAAACTACCCTTATTTCCCTTTCATACTCATATGTGATGGAAATTGGAATCATGTGAACTTATTACTTCCTTTTACTTTTGGACTAGGTACCACATTGCACAATTCTTTCAAACAAGGATTGAGATGAACATGCATGCCTGTTCAGAACCATTTCCAAGTATTTGTTCATCTTGTTGGACACTGTGTTAAGTGTGGCTCAAAGGACATAATGCTATTTTCAATAGGTAATAGGCTAGGTTGGGTTATCTTATATATTAAATCTACAGGTGTGTCTGTCTGTCCGGGCAGTTTCCAGGCATTGCCCGGACCTTTGTTTTTCTGTTTTTTTTTTTTTTTTTTGGTTTTTTTTTTTTTTTCTTTTTTA
>Ga0116231_10001076_pt1 | contig 54172 bp, 43 predicted proteins | sample S1TSphgellanicum_2_FD_89695 | JGI IMG/M metagenome (GOLD analysis project Ga0116231, IMG submission 89695) | Host-associated microbial communities from peat moss isolated from Minnesota, USA - S1T2_Fd - Sphagnum magellanicum MG | ecosystem: Host-associated > Plants > Peat moss > Unclassified...
ACAAAACCAAAACACGAGGGCCCAAACCCCCAACGCCAAACCCCGACCGTTGGACCCTCCCCCCGCCCCCCCCCCCCCCCCAACACACAGAGGAAAACGCCTCCCGAAACCTTTGAACACAAGCATCATCCAGTTCGTTCTTATGGAGGCGGAGAAGAAAATCATCACAAAGGGAGCGGAAGGAGGGGAAAGGACAAAACCCACCACACATTCACACACAATTACCCGAAACTCAGCCAAGCCGAAGAAAACAAACGGATGTGAGAAACGGAGAAGAGGGAGAATGAAGCTGGTGAGATATTTCCCTGCACAGGACTTCCAAGAAAAGAACACCCTCATGCAAATCTCTGCGACAAACCGAAGGGGGTGGGAGGGGAAAGGCAGACAAAAGAAGAATTATATATTACTTGAACGTGTTGTTGCACTGCTCCCAGTAGTAAGGGCAGACGATGGAATAGGCGGAGAAGGCGACTGAGCCCCAGAAGATGGAGCTGAAGGCGTCCTTATCGGAATGAGGAACCCCAGGATCCCCTGTATAAGCTGGCCCAAACATCTTCTCCATCTCTCCTTCCTTCCTTCCTTCTGTTCCTTCCTCCCTCTCAACCCCAAAAACCCACCCTTCACTTCCCTGGAAAAGATTTCAACAACTCACACAGGATGCTCACTTCTGTGTCAATCCCTCCTCCTCCACCGAAATCAAATCGCTGCAAAAGCTTTACATCAATGCCACGGAAGAAGATGAGGAAAAAGCGCACTCTCTGAGACCGAGCAGGGCAGCAGAATTGTGGACCCCATCTACGTACAGGTATAGGTATACATGTATAAATCTATGATACCATACATGTACATACATGTATACAAAAAGGGTAGATAGGTATCCCAGGGAGGATACATCATCTGAATTATCCGGTTATGAATTACTGTAATATTGATGACATATATCCTCATGAGTCATGAGGCCTCACCAGCAGGAATTTTTTTGGGGGGCGAATTTTCGCCAGGAAAAACCAAAAAAAAAAAAAAGAAGTTCCAGTGCAACTCATACAAAGGATTTTTCTTTGAAAACTATGCCAAAGTCGCCAGATTTCAATAGCAAAAATTCTGAAATTGCTCTAGGTATTTATACAATAGAGCATGTAGTCACAATTTATATTTCTTAAATTTTTAAAACTTTCACCTTTGACCTATAGCCAAATTTTGCTAATTCTTCTTGTGATTGATTGCACGTGTGGCTATATCACAAAATTGAGAAAGAAAAACCTGCTCATCCATAAAGGTTTTTTTTTTTTTTCCAATTTTGTGATATCAAAAGTTTGGAGATTTTTCCCAACAAAATAGCAAAACTAGGTAGTTGAATTTCAGTTGGAAAAACAAAAAGTTCCCCCAAAAAATCCCAATTTCTTTTTGGAAGAAATGATAAAATTTGTCAACTCAAAAACAAACAATGAACCCATGATTTTTCTTGTGGATTTGCATAATATGGACGAGCTTTGTCGAAATGGCAAATGTGTGGAGGTGATGATTGCTGCAACAATTGCAAGACAACTTGGATGATGATGAAGATGAAGAGCTACTTCTTGTTGGAGCAATAGGAATGCTTTACATTTGACATCGCAAAAGCTCCTCAACAACATGGTGGGCACCTTGGCGATTGAAAAACATGCCTAGAGATTGGCAACAAGGCCATGAGTGAATCTACTATGTTTACTTCGCACCTTCATTGATGTTTGATGAAGTTCTTTTCAAACACATGTATAGGATGATTCAAAACCTATTCTTACACATTATGTCCCTTTGTTTATGTGTGATGTTTTCTTTTGTGCAATGCCTAGATTGTATAGGGAAGCTTGGATTGTCTTCAACCCAAAAATGCATAGCAGGGGTTTGACAACTTGCATGTGGCACAAGGGCTGATTCTGTAGATGAATATTGCAAATTTGACCAAAGCACTACAATGGAATGCCTAGTTTTGTGCAAGTAGTGATAGCAATATTCTAGGTAGTGTACTTGAGAGAACCAACCTGAACAAACACATAAGAACAACTCCAAATCAATGCCAAGAGAGGATTTCCTAGAATGTGTGTTAGCTTAGATTATATGTATTTCAAATGGAAGAATTGCCATGTTGGCTAGCAAAGCCAATTCCAGAATAAGGATGGGGACATGTCCATAATTGTAGAACCAATTGCAAACCAACCATTTAGATTTTGGGGGCTTCATGGGGGCAACAATGACATCAATGTTTTGGATCAATCACCATCATTCGGAATTTGTTGAACAGGGTAGCAAATGATTTCAATTTTGTAATCAACAAAACAACCTACTCATGATACTATGTTTTAGTAGATGGCATCTACCCACAATGGTCTTGCTTTGTGTAGACCATACACCAACCTCAAGATGCAACATTTTGCAAAGATGCAAGAAGTAGCAAGGAAGGATGTGGAGTTGTGTTTTAATGTCTTGTAAGTTTGATTTGGCATCATTCAAAACTTCTCTAGATTATAGCAAATGGATACAATCTATGACATCATGATTGTTTGTGTGATTATTCACAACATGATAATTAAGGATGAAAAGGATCACAACCTTGAATCACTATTTAATCAACAAATGTAAGACAATTGTGGCATGGACTTACTTTCCAAACTTACATGGCATGCATTGATGAGTTAGAAAATTTTCAAACACATTTTAACCTAAGATTAAACTTGGTAGAACACTTGTGGGCCATGAAGGGCCTACACCAATTTGATTGAAAAACATCTCCAATGAAATTACATTTTGTGCAATAAAATTCCCACATTTCTACCAATTTTTCACATCTATGTTGTGAATTTTTATTCATTAATGTTCAAAATGGCAATATAGGAGTTTTTTTTTAAATGTGGAATTTCCATCTAATGAATTGTTTGTGTGAATTGTAACAATTACAAATGAATTGGGGGGGGGGGGGGTGGTCATTACATGTAAAGGTGTTGTCACACATGGAGTTGACATTGATGTTGCAAATGTTGAAGGTGTCACGTATGGAACCATGGATGCAAGTGCCAAAACCACCTTTATTGCAACTGTTGATGAACATAAAAAAAAATTCAAATATTTTTGAGTTAAAATTTGCCACTTACTCTCAAAAATTGTAAAAAAACAAGCATGCTTTGGTTTTCCATGATCACGTTTTTTTTATTATGACAACTACCATGTCTATGGTTGATTTTGCTTATGCTTTGAAAGCACATTCCCTCATTGCACGATTCTTGTGTTCATCCTTGGTTGCATGTAACCCTTGTGACCTCTTCAAAACCTTACGTTCATTATAATTATCTACATATTCTATGCCTATTTCTTCAACCTTTATAAATTCATTTAGGCTTTCAATTATCCCAACATCAATAGATATTTTCTTCTTCATGGGTGTCACCCTCTTACTTTTTTTCTAGTTTATGACCATCTAGGCATAGCCTTGAAAATCAATCAACAATGTTTGAAAACAAAGGTGTTTGTTTTAGGTGTTTCAAGTTGAAAAGCTCTAGAGCTTTTTGCAATGTATCCTTACTAGAAGTGTCATTTTCATTAAACGCAATTATAGTTTAATTGTTCCCACAAAATTTGGTCACATCATGCTTGATGAAACCCGACTTGGTCTCCAAGCTCCTAGTTAGAGACTCTATGTTACAACTAAGGCAATTGCTGTTGTAATGCATTGCAATCCACTCCTAAAACATTTGATTATTCCAACCATTCCCCTTGATCGGATCTTGCAACATGTGAAAAATTGATTGACACACATGTTTTTCCTCCTTTACTACAATTTTTTTCCTTTTCTTGTTTTCCTTGCCACTATTCCAACATCAAATTCTTGTGTTGCCATCTAGCCACGCTTGATAAAACTCACATGAGACACATAGAAACATAGTCAAACATCAATAATAAGATTTGTCGAAACTTCTTCAAAAGCCTATATGTTCCATCAATTTGCAATGCTTAGCTTGATAATTTTCAATGCCTACAACTTATTTGCGGTTATAGGTGACAATTGGGGCAAGTCCCGATCTACCATTCCTTCCCAACAAGATATGTTATTATAAGAAGACATTTACAACCCCTTATTGGAGATCCTTGTATGATCTTGTCCTTAAGAACATGCCCCCAACCACAAAAGTAAAATGACCTTTCAAAAATATTTTGGGATCAAATATTATAATAAAATAGTGTGGAATTTCTTTGCGTTGCAAAATATGGTCATGTGAGGAGTACTTTACAATAATGCGAGTGAAAAGAAAAGAAATGATATTTTTGTATCAACCATAATGATTGGTCCAAGTGGTCATATTGAAATAATCTATCATTTTATTTAGTCCATTTTTTAAAGTTATGGATGAGGAAGGAGGAAGAATGAAAAACATGTTTAGTTGCAGCTTTTTATCAATATTTAACAAGTCTAGTGTGCATTGTTTAGTTTTTCCCATATCCCTACTTGTGAACTTGAAAAGGTGAACTATATGAAATGAAAGTTATTTAAATCTTGCCACCTAAGTCAGTCATTGTAGTTGGCCAATATGAAACAATCAATTTTAGGAACGTGTGCATTTGCAAGGTATAACAAACAAACATGTGCATTTTTATCAACCCAAAGAATATTCATGACTTTTTTAAAAATCTTCATCAAAAAAGTATTATAAAAATCAACCTACTATTATCATCGAGCATGTTCTAACATTGGACTTGTTAAATATTTATATAGGTTTAAATCAGGGTGCCGTTGGGCATGTTTTTTCAACATAATGACCTACAAATTATAATTTGCATGATATTCAAATTTTGAATATTGAGAAAAAGAGTTTGGAGTTTGGACTTGTAAATATGCACAATAATACAATTATCTTCAAATGGCCAATCAAACAATATGATTGACGTTAATTCACAAATATTGACCTAGTTTCAATGAATATTCATCATATATTAGAGATATCCATAAAACAAAATAAATATAAAATTAGTACCTTGAATTTGGTTTTCAAAGGAATGAAATTAAAAGAAACAATGAAAAAATGCATTGGATACAAACAAGGAGTGAAATTCATATTATCACAAAATTAACTATAATTAAAGTTATAGTTCATCTTTCTTTTTTTTCTTAAGTGCTTTCAATGTTATTTTGTTTCCTACTATCATAATTATTTCAAATATCATGCATTAAACATTGTGATGCTAAGTTTTAACCTTAATTTAACAAAAATTGTTCACTTTGTAGATAACAAGGTTTGAGTTAAAATAAGAGGTAAGGGGTGAAAGGAAGGCCCAAAAACAAAGTCACTTTATGAATTTTTCTATTCAAGTTATCCACAAAGACAATAAAACCTAGGAGTAGAACCTTGGTTTCCTTGAATTTGAAGATGACATTCTAAATGTAAGATGAAACTCTACCAAAGGAAAATAATGCAGGAGGAAATTTGCCCAACCTAGGATGATTTGAATTTCCTCCTATTTCCTATGTTTTCCTTGTTTTTATTTTTCTATCCAATGACCTATTTATGTTATGGAATATCTAAAGGGATTTAAAGAATACACAAAACTTACCTAAAGGGTTAGTTAAAGATTTTTTAAATTAAAAGATATTTAGGGACTATTTAAAAAGCTACCTATGCCTTACTTGGGGATTATTTAGATAAACACTTAAGGTCTATTTAAGTTTTGTGATATTAAAAAATATTTAAAAGGTTACATAGGGCTTACATAGAAAATTTGGAAAACCACCTAAAAACCTATTTAGGGTACATGATACCTAAAGGTTATTTAAAAGGTACATAGAAACTACCCATGGGGCTACCTAAAGGTTATCAAAAACTTACATAAGGGGATACATAATGGCTTACCTAGGGTCTACTTAAATTATGGGATACTTAATTAAAGACTATTTAAAGGATTACATAAACCTACTTAAAGGGCTACCCAATGAGAGACCTAAGGGGCTATTTGTCATAGATGCCAATGGAGTTCATTAACACTATGAAATTCATTCATTGAATGTTCATCCATGACTTGTAATGAACTTGTATTTAATTTTTAGTTTAGTTTCAATTTACCTTTAATTTATAATTAAGTTTTAGTTCATTTTCAATTTACTTTTAGTTAACTCTAAGTTCATTTATAGTTAAGTCCTAGTTCACTTGTAATTAAATTTTAATTCACTTCTAGTTAACTTTTAATTCATTTTTAGTTCATTTCCAATTAATTCATATTTAACTTTCAATTCATTTTTAGTTAAATCTTAATCCACATTTAGTTGAGTTTTAGTTCACTCATAATTCACACATGGGTATGCATGGGCACACATGGGTGAATATAGACCACATGTAAGTTGGAAGTTTTTTAAGAAACTTTCTTGAACTAAATGCCCAATGGGTATAAATAAAGGAAAATTTCCCAATTACCTTTAGTTCGTTCAACATCAAATTTGGGTTTTTTTTTTGTCATAGCATGTTTTTGTTTCGTGCTTGCAATAAAATCTTGTTGGATTCTTATTTTACACACGTCATGTGATTATTCTTGTTTTTCTTGTTTTGCAATTTAGATTTGGAATTAAGCTTACCTTTGTTTTTGTCTTGTGTAAGAAAATATTTTAGACTTTATTATTTTCATGCCCGTGACACTACCTAGGTTATGGGATATTCAAAGGACTACATATAACCTACTTGTGGGGCTAATTAAGGATTTTTTGAGTTATGCCATATTTAAAGGTCATTTAAGGGGTTGTTTAAAGTTGATTCATAATGCAAAAAAGGATTACATAAGGGGTTATGTAGGGGTTATTTAGGATTGATTCATAGCCTCTATGTAACACCTTAAATAGCCTTATGTAACCTTTTATGTAGGTTTTTGATAGCCTATATTTTAGTTAGGCCCCTAGGTGATCTTTAAATACTATTTAAATAACCTTTTAGGTTATTTAAATAATCCCCTCAAACAACTTTTAAGTATCCCCAAACTTAGGAAATATTTTTATAACCCTTTAAGTAGGCCTTATGTGTTTCCTAAATAGCCCATGTGTATCCTTTAACCTAAGTATGCCCCTTGATAGCCCTTAGGTAGCCTTTAAATAAGCCCCAAGGTAGGATTTATATAATCCCCATGTAAATTGTTGTGCCCTATGATGTTGACACCTATAAATATCACTATCCACATAAATTGATCAATGTGACATAAAACCACCCCAAATGGTACATCACATCCAAATTAAAAATGGATAGATGGAAATGGAGATATTTGTATTTACTAGTATTAATGTTGTGTTATCAACCTAAAGATAATCTAAAAAGGAGGAATTAATCAATAATGAAAATGGGAAGGTAAAGAAGGGGTCCAAATTGGAAGGAGGTAGTGCTTTTCCATCATATTTTGTTGAAAAGAAAGGAAGGAAAAAATGTTGGAAGTGTGGTGTAGCGGGGAGACCTTGGAAAAATGATTGCATTAATATAAATCAAGTCATAGCCTTAATCCTAACCTTATCCAACCATGTTCAAGGGTTAACCAAACAAAGTATTATAATCCAAATTAATCCCAGTAGACCAAAAAATTATATTATAGTGTGGAACCAAGCAATGGTTACACATGCTACATCTTATGAAGTATTGGTGGGAAGAAAGGTTTTTATATTTTTTAAAGGTTATTTCAAGCTTATAAACAAAATTTACATATTATTGATGGTAGATACGAAACAACCATATGGTTTTGTTGCCAATTAAGTTTGTTAAGGGCATGCCAAATATACCTTAGAGTAAAATCACAGTCAAAGGAACCACCCATGTGAGTGGACACTTTTTAAAACTACATTTTTATATGTTTGCAAGATCACAAGGGAAACATAATAGTTTGGATTGTCATAAATTTTTTTTGGAATATTTTTCATTAATTGCAAATTTTGCATGCTCAAAGCTTGATACAAATCAAAAATATTTTTGCATGTTCAAAACACTCAAACCTTGAGAATCGAAGGTCTTGTTTTTTTTCAAACATCTTATTTTTCTACCAAATGTGCACCATTTTTAAAAAAATTGAAAAGTATTTTAACATTAATGATTAGAAAGGAAAAAGGATTTGAACTGATGAAAATTTTTTTTATAACCAATTTGAGCACATTTGGTTCGAAAATGCTTTTGACCTTGAAAATTATGGATTTTGAAATTGTGGGTTTAACAAAAGTTGTTCATATGTATGTGATAGAGGGCATGAATGCATAATATACATGATATAAAATCAATTTGTAGCCAGAATGTATTTATATTTAAAATGCAGTGTTAAATGGGGTATCCAAAATAGACAATTTTAAGTTATAAACCAACGCATAAATGACATGTGTCATGTGCAATCTGTGGAAAAGGATTTGTACCTTGGTGCCCTTAGCTCCTTTGACTAGGATTTCACTCCTTACTCCTCAACCTTACATTCAATGTGCCAAACCTTAGCCTTGAAAATGATGTTAAACATGTATGGTTATAGCCATGTATTTGATTTTTAAATACACATACATCCACCAAAATGTTCACAAGGCTAACAAAACTTGAACTCATTGTGAACACAATAAATTTGGTTTATTAGCCATGCATCAATTGAATTTCACCACCACAACAATCAATGCAACATTTTCTTGATCAAATTTAGGAATGTTTACAATAATGCCAAAAATTAAATTACAACTTATCCATTTCTCACTAACTTCCAAAATTGTTTTTGTAAAAACAAAAACATAGATTGGGCTTAACTATTGGGGGCACATTGAATTCTAATTATGTACACAAGTCTTGTATGAATGACCAATCAATTTGAAGTTGGAATTTGAATCAATTATAAAAAAATAATTGTTTAGTCATAGGGTTCAATGTGTCTAGTTTTTAAACACATTTATGCGTTCACTAACCCTCACTCATAATTAAATAGGATGAAAATGGGATGGATGAAAAAATTACATCTAGATTATGGATGAACAATCCTTCACTTGAATGAATAAAAAACAAAAACAAAAACAAAAGGTAAAAAATAAAATTCAAGAAAATCTATAAATAAATAAAAACATGTGGCAAATTCAAAAATTAAAAGAAAAACAAAAAAAAAGGTTTAGATTGGACCCCTCATACCTTTTTATCCTAAACCTAACCTTTGCAAACTTGCCATCGAATGTTGAACCTCCCAAGTTTGGCACAAGCTCAAAGGTTCATGACGATGGCAACACAAACTTTGAATTCATTGTAACCATTGCCCCCTATTGCCTTTGCACCTCCTATCTCCTTGGACTTGCTTGCAAATGTTGTAGTTGTTTTGCATTGTAACAATTAGCCCTTGTTGATTTTGCACTGCTTACCTCCTTGGCCTTGTTGTAGTTGTGAATGTTTAAAAATTATTGTTAGTTGCGTTGCATGAAATAATTGAAGATGAAGACAATAATAGGGACATCAAAAACCTCTAGAGTTTGAAGCTTCCTAGAGGTAGACAATGATGGTGGCGAGGCTTGGTGGTGCGATTGTTGTTGTTAATAACATTCCTATTGTTATATTTTGAGATGAAAACAACAATGCAACAAAGAAAAAGATGCTCCCTACTCTAACCTTTTGCCTACGAAAGTTTAAAGTATGCTAAAGCCTAAAAAATTCCCAACAATAGCACCAAGGTGCTTCCCACTACCTCGATTACCAAGTTTGTAATGTACGAGCTCGAACTTGTGCTTTTGTTTCTCATGGTTGAACTTTTTATTTTTTTCTTCTCTTTGCACATTCCTTTGAATGTGACCCTACCAACCACAAGCACATAGACCCATAAAAGGGGCCTTCACAATAAGGCCCCACCTTGTTTTTTTGTTTGCTTTCAAATTCCAAGGTACACGTGACTTCATTAAGGTTCAATTCATCAAGGAATTCTAAACCAAAAACTATTTCAAAAGCATCAAAATCATCAAAAGAGTTTTTTAAGTTTAAAATGCACACCAAGAAGCACCCTAGTTGTAACTCCTAATTACAAAAAAGCTCAAAACAACAACCATGCCACATGAAGCATTGAATAATACTTCACAAACACAAAAAATATTATTGTACAAAAACAAAACAAAATGCCTTTTGGTGATTCAAAATGTTACTCACCTACAACAAACAAGAAACCAAGCCCAAAACAACACCCAAACACACATGATTCATGTAACAACACAAAACATTTGCACCAAAAATTTAATAAACAAAAAAAATACAAACATACACAATGGTGTGCTCTAGAAATTCATTTGAAATCACACATTAAAAGATTATAGCACAAACATAAAATAATTTGAACCCTATTCACATTTGAAATGGTTTTAAGCTAACACACATTTAGTTACAATAATTTAAATTAGGAATAATTTCATTATGATTTAACTATGCAACTAACATAACACATCTAACAAAGTTTTTCATCATCCCTATTCTACATAGGTAAATGGGTAAGTAAATAGGTAGTAGATAGATAAATACCCCATGGGTAGGTAGGTATAAATAGCTAGCCCATGGGTGAACAAGTAAATAGGTACCCCATGGTTAAATAGGTACCTATAGGTAAGTAAATAAGTAAATAGAGCATGAGTAGGTAGGTAGCCAATAAGTAGGTAGGGAGGAAGGTAGGCCCTAACTTAATTAACCCTCTACCTATGTAGTCTCCTAATCGATGTAATGAAAATCTAAGGAGACCATAGTTTAATTATTATTTTTTGAATTATGGTGATCATTTTAAAGAGTTCATCCTTAATTTTGAAGAGTGATCCTCACTTTGATTAACTTTATGGACAATTGAAAAGGGAGGATGGGTAAATGAGGACCAAAGTCAGGTCCACAATAAGGATAACATTGTGGACCCTAAATCCTAATTAATAACAATTCTCGCAACCTAATAGGAAAAAAATTAAATAATAATAATTCTACTACTAACTTGAATACTAGTACGAAGTTGAAGTTCTAACCCTAATCAGGTTTTTCTTTTCTTTTCTTTTTTTTCTACTCCCCAATTTTTTATTAAAGAAATTGGCGAATTTTTCCCCCCACAAATTTAGTAAAATTAGACAAATTTACACTAGGAAAAAAAAAAGTTCCCCAATATTTTGTTGATAAATCGACAAGATTTGTTCCCCACCCCCCCCCAAACACTGATCATAATAGCGTGCTAGTACATGAATGGCTTTTGCATTAAATAAACTATTTAAAATTGATTTTCTGATTTAAAAACAAATTCAGCCCATATTACATAGAATGAAAAATCTACAAAAATTAGTAAAATCAAACCCTTCAATGCAAGTCCAAAGCGATTTGAACCTAAGCCTGATAGTGACACGTGCTAGACAAAATAGACAACTTACACACACATATAACACGAAGTTCTCTCTTACTATTATATTTACTTATTATATTATTCCTTACATTTCTCAAAATTTTCAAAATTAAAAAAAATTAAAAATCCATTTGTTGAAATTAAATCCTCAAAAAATATTATTATTGGGCGGTCAGTTATCGAACCCCGACTTAAATTGAAAGAATAATACTAATAAAACAATTTAATCCATTTTAAGTATAACAAGCAATTGCCAAATCTGGCAAGAAATCCAGTAGGAAGCTCGCCATTGGCTAATATATGACGACAGTGTATGTTTTTTTGCCCTTTCGTCTTGTGGGCCAATCCTATCCGTGTAAAGGCGGCAGTATCTCAAAGTCGACGTGGAGGAATTCGATTCGTGAGGCCCAAACCAGGATGAGAAAATAACGTGCACACTACTTTGGAGGTTATAGACATTGAAAGAAGCTCCTGTATCAGATGTGGGTGGATCTGCTTTGTTTTGGGAACTTCATTTGCTCTCACATTTTGTAGGAATGTTCATCAGGTGCAGCACTCCAAACTCGCAAAAACCTCACAATTTTTTAGTGTATTTGGAGGCATGCTTCCAGAGCATAAGATCCCCTGGGGGCATTTCGGAAAATGGTAGGCCCACCACACCTGTGAGCATTTTGTTTTCCAAAATGCCTCACAGTGTTTTTTTCCATGATATCCAACAGGTACCCACCAGATATCCACCACGTATCTCAGAATTTTCAAAAACAAATAAAATCATGTTGCAGTTGCTCTTTTGAACTTGCAGTAAAGTTGGTTTTTGGGGTTTGAGCTTGTTGGAGGGCTGGAAACTGTGGCCCCAGCAATGGCTGGCTCACCTCACCTCTCCATTCTGGACATGGCAGGACCTAGGTGCCACAGCACTACCATGGCCACCACACAGTGAGATCCTTCAAGGTGACAGTGTGAAATGGAAACCTGTCATCTACACATTCATGCTGAAACTAAGCTGTTTAAGCTATTTCTGCTTTCTCTGGACCAGGTTTTTTTGTCACTGGCTATGCATAGCCAGAAAGTGCTAAAACTGTAATGTATTCTCCCAAGTTTCAACAATTGACCTTTCTGTGGAGTAAAATTTCTCAGAGCAGATTAACCATATCAAGGCCACTTGCAGCCAACTGAAGAGCTTTTGTAGCATCCCAAGCTTCCACACCCTTGGTGACGCTTGTGTGTTTTCCACAACTGCTGTTCTCACAGCAGTTGCTAGCAGTTTCTATCAGTGAGCATGTTGATATGTTCCTTATCCAACCAACTATACTAAAGAAGAGAAGACAACTCAGGAGAAAATACATGACTCACTCCAGAGGTTTTCGCACAAGAAAAAAGTACATTGGTGTGAATATCTCCTTCCTGCAACCAGACCCAAGCTCAATGTCAAGATACTGATAAGATATTGTCTGAAATTCCTGTCCCTTCTCTATTAGATCTGGATAGGTCAGCTCAATGAGAAATGCTCAAATGCAATCCACAAGAACACAAGAATGATGGGTGCCTAATCAAAAAGTGTCAGCAGGCCTTAATCCATGTTTAATGAACTTCATTAGAACAACGATGGAGCATGTAAACATAAGCTTCTTTCCCCCAGGTGCTACTATTAGAACCTTACTAGCCTGACAACATAAGGATCTCAAGAAATAAGACTCACCGGCCACCGTCCACAAGACCTTCTAGAGCCTTCTCTAAGAAAGTGCTGACTCGTGTGCTGCCTTCTGGGGCAATCTTCAAGGTCTCCAGTATGCTCACCTGTTCAATGGGGACAACATATTTGGAAATCAGGTAAATTCCATGTTTGCACTCATCACATTGATGTGCATTTGAAATTGACAGATCCAAGAGAAAATTCCACTGAAGATCTTAAAGACATAATATGAAAGAACAAGTATTAAACCAGCGGCAAATCTTTTAATGCATTTGCTGTTCATAAGAATAAACTGCTTAAATTTCTGTAAGCTTTCAAAACATCATGTTTCATGACAATCTTCAAGGCCCTTGCAGGCCTCCAGGAGTTACATAAGTGTCATGTTACTCATCAAATTATGAGGGATGGCAAAAAGTTAGCTAACAATTCAAGTGTAAACCACAATTCATGTTGAAGTTGCACATGTTTCTCAAGACAAAAATTGTGAAGAGTTGTTTCTAAAAGTAATCCAATAACTGCATGTAAAGATTAGAAACAATCATGCATTATATACACCAAGAAATTTAATTCATCAAGACAAGTAGCCTGACCTCATGTATGCAAAAGACTCTTACCATGTTGCGGGTAATGAAGCGCCCAACAGGTGTTAGGCGGAAGGTTGCGAGAGAAATGTGGGATGGGTCCAGAGGCTGATACCATGGCACAGGTGATGTTGCAGCCAAGTCCTCCTCCATCAGGACCTGCTACCCAAAATCAGTCAACATTGTCATATAAAATGGTAGTGCAGGGACATATCCCTCAGTAATGAGAACTTGTCCATACTTTAGCTTAAGTCAACCTGAATAGAATTTACTCTTGATCCAATAACAGGGATATGGAGATTTCAGATCCAACAATATATCAGCCAACAGGAGAAGGGGGAGACCCCGATGCTAATAAATTACAAAAACTAAGGTATGGTGTAGTGATCTTCAACATGTATGGTAGTGAGCAGCTACTATAATATTCTAACTGACTTCTGCAGCTCTCAGCAGCAGGAGGAAGCAATGTCACATTAACCAACATACTGAAGTTCTATCACAAGACCACCAGTAACTCTCAGGAAGACTGCATATTCTTTATAGGAAAAAAGGGGATTCAGTCAGCTCCCTGCTGGATAAAAAGTCTCTGAGAGAATCATTTTGAAGATTCCAAAGTCAAGCATTCTTCCTTTGTTAAGCAGACCTATTGTTCTTTCAATTGAAACTTTGAAGGGTAACCTGTACTCTTCAGAAGACAAATTAAGCTCTTGCCATTTGAACTACGAAGAATAGATGTATAAGATATATTTAGAGCTACAAAAAACTCCTTTGAGCTACAAAGCCTTAGGACAAAATTTGACTGTACCAAATTAGGCAGTATCTGAAAATTGGAATCCACATATGCCATACAAATCATGTTAATACCTGCAGAACACTTATAAATTATTTTGATGTTTCAGCCTTGAGTCTTCTCGGGTTATTGCTAAATGCAAGAAATTGCTAGAATGGTAGTGCAGGAATGTATATGATAAGTGTTTATTGTCCCAACTAGGAAAACAAGTATGTCATCACAAGTGTGCAGTGTAAGAGGAAATTTATACCTCAAATCCTGCAGCTTTCAGAGCATTGAGGCACTCAGCAGTTGTACGGATATCAGGCAGGCCATTTCCCAGCTCAATCTCTGCCTACAGATCATACATGGGACCCCCCAGATGAATTTGAAAGCTGTGGCAAGATAATTACCTATCACATGGCTCAGCAGCAAATTCACAATGTATTGTATGCTTGGGATAACATCCAAAAACTAACTATGGGAAGAATCTATTTTGTTGGCCATTTCTAATGCAATATTAAAAATGAGCATTGACACTGGGGGTTTCTGAGATCAGATAAGAGCATTTTATGTCCATGGCATCAAAAATCCAAACCATTAAGGACTTAGAGCTACATTGCAAATCCACATTAACAATGGTCTTATCTGGTCATGATATTTAACCATGCACACAGAAAAGAGAGGTTCTAATCCACACCTTGCACTTTTGATGAGCTTCATCTTTTGGGTTATAAGACTCAGTCATGCACCATTCATAGCCTGCAAACAGCTGCCCAGGTTTCAAGACCCTTTTTATTTCAGTGTAGCATGCAACCTGTCACACCCACACCACATCCCCACAAATAAACCACAGGACAAACACAGATTAATGATACTCATCTACAGCAGAGCTTTACCACTGTCATTTACATTATGTATGATCAATGAGATTACAGGTAAATGCCCACAAGTAGTACTTGTTACACTCTAGGTCTTGAAGGTTTGATTTATGGAGTTCACACCCTTATTGATTTTCAACCTTCTAATTATTGCAGGGATATGAATTCGTAGATGCTTACATGGCTGAACTGACATATGTATGAAAATCTAAACATGGGCCTTACTTGAAAGTACTTCTATTGGCTTAGGAATAGCATACATAAAGCTAAGTTCAAAGCACCCAGAACACAAAGGTATGAAACATGTCCTGGCAGAAGGTCTCAGCATTGCAGGCTTTTTAGCAAAGACCCAAGTACTGTGACTGCAATCAGTTGACTCACCCAGTGGCAATAAACTCCACACCCAGTTTGAACAGAGGTGAGACCAGCAACCAGAGGAAAGAATGTTTCTAAAGAGCAAATCTATCCATGGACTAGGTTGCAGGTCCAACTTAGAGATAGCAGAAAGCAAACATATGGTGTGGGCATGAATGAGGTGGAAGGCTGACCGGGTCAGGTGCATGGCAGCTGGCCTCAATCGTATAGACAGCATCATATGAGTTGTCGGGCACTGGCATTTTCATGAAGTCTGCCTGAATTACCCATCAAACAGGCAAAGGAGGCAGAAGATATCATCAGTACACAATCAATATACTCATCTCAAAGGAGACTTCCCTTGCTAGAACCAATACATCCTCAGAATATTGCCTCTGATTGAAGATGTCAGTTGCACCATAATTCTGTAGTCTCAGTCCTTGAACTACAGAACAGGCAGCAACTTGAAATAAGGACTGGAACAATGAGGTGAGAAAACAAGTTTGCTGCTGGGAACCATGAAGGAAGATGTACATACTTTGATGAAGTCACAGGTACTGACAAGTCCAGCGAGCTTATTTAGAACCTGCTCACCAAATGAAAACTGTCAAAAAAGACACAGCACAGAAGAACCAGCAGTCCCAATTTCATTGGAAGTAATAAGTGAACATCAATAGAAATGTAACACAACTTGCAGAATCTGAGATCTTACTGTGCCCCGAGCAATCTGATTTGCATTGTTGTTCAGACCAGTGATGGAAGCTCCACTGCAATAGCAAAAATTCCCACATGCCCACAATACATTAAAATTGATCTCAACAGCTGGGTGACATTGCTTCATGGCACTAACATTATGCTGGATGCATAAGGACACCAAAATGCCTTGCCAATCAAGTAATGCAGAAGGCCTGAAGTTCCAGGATTAAGGGATGACCTCTGATGAGAAAAAATGCATTTCCATCCAGAAGACAGTCTGAGAAAGTGGTTTTCTGTGCTGAGACCATCTAGACACATGGACATCTGAAAATCCTCACAATTTGTGCCCAAGTTGTTGACCTTGAAACATCATTGCCCGCAGATTTGCTAAAATAATGTACAGAACAGCTGTTTGCTAACCTGGATGAGTGATAGCTGAATGAGGACAACAAGAGGTACAAGGTGAAATACTAGACAGAGAAAATTACCTGAAGATGGCAATTTCCCTCAATGGGCCACCAATCCCACAGCCAACATCCAGGACCTAAAGACACCAGGCATCCAGTATCCAAAGATCTATTAGACATCATACTCTCAGGTATTCCAACATTTCCAATACTTGAATATATGCTCATATGCAAAGTCTTTGAGCATTAGCTGTTGCACATTAGCATTTTCAGGCACATAATTGGTGCTATAATGCAAACTCTGGGAACACAAGAATTCACCCAAACATGCTATTGTTCTCTTTCAAGACTCAGCACATGGTGTGAATGTGAGAATCTCACTTTCATTCCTGGCTTCAGGCCAAGACGCAAAGCCAGGAAGTGTTCATGGCGTTTAATGCTCTCTCGAAGACTCTCCCCCTTCCACCTACACGAAGCAAAAGTAGATCAGCATATCCTGTCTACTTGCAGTTTTCTGGCAGTTGGTGAAGTAAAACCTACCATGCCACATATGATTTTGTGTATCAAATGATCTGAAGGCATGGACTATGACAATTTGATATACCATGGATTTTAATACTCAAATGCAAAGAGAAACATACATTTGCAAGGGTCAACTTTATTGACCGTCACAGGTCTCGGATAAGTGTTGCAAGCATTGTACACATTCAACTGCCAGATCATCATCATGAGACAATTCTCGGTATGCCACTAAAACTCTGGTGATGATAAAAGCCTTTGTGCTTGGTGTATGTAAGCACTCAAGAGAACAAAGCACTTCAATCTTGAAAAGAGTGATCAAAGAAGAAACCTGTTAGCAAAGTGATAAGACTGGCCCCATCCATACTCATAGAAGCTATTGACCAGGTCATAGTATTTATTTACCTGCAGTCAAATTCAAAAGCAGGCTACTGTCAGTCAGACAGACAGCAGACTCTGAACCATATCTACACTCACAAAGAAGAAGAGTCCAAGCCCATTCTCCCTAGGTGCAATGAAGCAAAACCTGATTTGCACCTGATTTGCACCTTTCCAATTGGTTGTTACCAGTCACAATGAATGCAAAAGGGTTGAGGATGCAGTGCTATCCCATGACATTCGAACACAACCATCAGAGGTTCTCACTGGATTATTTACAAAACCTGCATTCTTTTCTAAATGGTGTTGGAAATTCCATCTCACAATCCAATAGGGTAAAAAGGGAAACTGAGACTCTGCATCGCATCAACAATCAAATAATCCTCCAAATATTATTAGGTTGCAATAGAATTTCTATTGCCAATCAGAGCAGAGATTGTGTCATTTGCAGTTTTAGGACTTGGTTATAGTCAAGGTTTTATGGCTTGCAAACTGGGAGGAGAAAATCACTCAGAGTTGCAGGTGCCGAAGAGTGACTCACCATGTCTGTGTAGTTCATCTTCCGTGCGGCAACATCACCCCCATGGTAGGTGTGATATTTCTCATATCTGCAAATGCCATGCAACAACCAGTGTTAACATCCTTTTTCACTGAGATCTGTGGCAACAGACACATCATTCCTCTGGCACCGTTCTTCAATCCACCTGTGGTATGCAAAACAACACTACAGTTTGAAGCACTGTCTCCACAGCAAAGATTTTCCATCTTCGTTGAAGGAGATCATGTTTTGCCAATAGTTCTCGATCTCCTCATTCCAGGAAGCAGATTCTCAAACAAGTTAGTGAAATGCTGACATTGAATAAACACGTATACCAGCTATTCGGTGAAAAACTCCCCTCAAGACGAGAGAAATGGACCATGGCTGTACGACAATACTCATGACATGCCAATAGAAGGAAGCCCCGCACACGTTGACATCATTAGTAACGTCGATGACACCGGTCCAAACCGCAGCGCTCTGTACCTTCAGCGGAGGCTTACAGAGTCCTCAAATCGTAAAACAAGGTACGCTAAAAAACAAGTTTTCGCTAAGAAACGGGCTGCTCAGAAAGAAAAAGAAATCCTTGCCGTGAACAGCAGACCCGAACAAAACACAGTCAGTTTCCCAAGAGAAAAAGGATCCACTCAAACACGAATTCTTTTTTTCGTCCTCATTTTCGTTTAAACACAACTAGTCCAGTTTATCGAACATATAAATGAGGTAAGAAACGACGCTTACTCTTGTGCGGAGTTTAGAACCTCTTTGCGATCAAGTGAACCTCCAATGCCCGTCACCAGGTCTATCGCTCCCTCCTTTGCCATCGCTTTTTAAGCTCACAAAAAGCACAATAATGAGACCAGATCCTCTCAAGAAAACTCCCCGGAAAACAAAGCGCTTCTCGCAACAAAGAACTGCAGCACCTGAGAAGGGAGTCTATAGAGAAGAGAAACAAACCAGACAATGCGAAAAGGACGTCTACAGAGGAGAGAAGCAAACCTGACACGAGGAGTGCTTGCATTTTGTGGGGCTAGAACACAGAACGAGGAAGACGACAATTCTGGCACAGCCTTTGTCGATTACGGGCGTATTGGGCACACTCCCTTCCGTAATGTCTAGAACACAGTCGCGTAATGGCGAGTACAGCCTATATTTCGAAAAACTATGCGCTGGAGAATGTCGATTACGGACTCGGAGATATTCGGATTCGGAAAAATAAAATGGAAACACATAATTGACAATTTGTGAAACAAAAGGGATGGGCTATTATGTAATACTAGGTGACATTCTGTGCAAATAAAATCAAATATTAAATGAGGTTCATTCTGCCAATAGAAAAGCAGAATACGTCCTCTCTAAGTACGTTATTCTACCCAGAGAACGCATCCCTTGACACATTCTGCACCTTGGTAACTGAGACATTTTAAGACAAAGGTGCAGAATGTGTCATAAGGGGCTCTTTTGTTTAGTACGGGAGGCAAAAAAGCTGCTCCGGGTTTTTTGTTCTGTTGTACTTGGAGGTCACATTATAAAATGCAATTTTTCAGGTGGGCCATTCCAGAAAGTGAAATGCCGGAAATCCGGATCAAATCAGGCATTTCACTTCTGGAAACGGCCACCTCTCTTTTTCTTTTTTCTAAAAACTTTTTTCATGTGATTCACTCGGTAAAGCCCTCCTCTGCAGCTGCATGGACCATTATTCGCTATAGTAAGTAAGTTTCCGGGTCGGTCATGTGAACTTGTGGCCAGATTTTTAATGTCCTGTCGCCTGGAAACAGTTGGGGGGGGGGGGGCTCACATGCATTAAAAAAAGTTGATTCCTGAGGTCCGGAACGAGAATTTTTCTGTAGACCTCACCTTTGTAATACAACTGTGATAGTTGAAATGAGTACTACTTACGGATTTGTTGTAAACCACTCGGAGGAGGAATTTCTTAGTACCTTTTAGAGGTGTCGGGCTTCAGTTTCATGCCAATAAGAGTGAAAATGCCTATGGTGATGTCCGGCCACAGTGAACCAGCACCACCCACCAGGGCACCATCCCCTTATTACTCACTTCTGAATGAACCTCAACTGCATTAACCTTTGGTTTCACCTTGGTAACCAATTCCATAGGAAATAGGTCTCACGTTTAGGTAGATAGGTAGGAAAATAGGTGATTACTAGGTAAGTAGATGGTTTATACACAGGTAAGGGCTTTTTTTTACTACCTACTAGCAACCTGCTTGTGGGTTGTTAGTAGGTAGGTAGGAAAGAAAAGCAACTGAGCTTAACCATCATGGTTAGTTAGGGAACTGGAACCCAACAGAAAATTGTTTCATGGCCACTTACCATTCATCCTTCATGGTGCACTGGTGGGTGCTGGTTCAGTGTGGCTGTAGTGTCCTAGGAGTGGGGCATTCCTAAGTATGTACCCACCTACCCTTGGTCATTCCCAAAGCAAGTAGGTAACTCTGGGCGCTTATAGGTGGAGCCGAGTGCTTACTTCTGGAAGGCCCCGTTCTGAGGGTATTAGCAAGCGAAAACAAAACAAAAAACCTCATAGAATGTGTGTGTGTATGTGTGTGTGTGTGTGTAACAAGGGGTGTGTCACAATGTGGCCTTGCCATTTCCATTAAAAAGTATTTTAAGGCCAAAGAAGAATTATGGATACTCAAATATTTCACCATGCAAAAATATTATTAATCTTCAAAAAACCCTCTAAAAGAAACCAAGATCCTTCAAGATATTATAATTGTATAACTAATCTCAAGTTTCAACACAAGCCAAAAAATATAATGTTTCAAAAATCCTCATATAAAAAAAAAACCTATTATTATGGATGGGCCAAAATCCCTTAAGCTATTATCTTATATATTAATTCATTACGTCCGTCAATCTGTCTAACATGGGTTTTGGGGGGTGGGGGAGGGAGAGGCCGGTGAAGCAGCAGGCGACCGGTGTCAGTCTGTGACAGGGTTGGATCACCACGGTTTCCGTGTACAAATTGTCTCCACAAAGCATTGCAACCGTCCGAAGGGTAGGAATGATGATCGGATCGCATCCCTCTCCCACCGCACCAAAGGCGGATATAAAAACTTTCCCCTCCCCCCACTATCGAAAAACCGGCGGTTATATAAAGGAGCATGTTTTTGGAAATTTCCAAAACTTTCAGGAACCAAGGTTCAAAATGTCAGAACCGGGGTTTTGGGTTTTCTCATGTCGGTTAAGGGAGTAAATACCCGGATTGATAATCTGAGGGTACACACGGCTGGTTCTGATACTCGCACAACGTCGGTCGAGACCACTGCGCGTTCAAGGTAGCTGAAGTGGCGTAGTCACGAGTGTTCCAAGGTCACGGGTACCACTAGTATTTTATAATGAATCTAAACACAGTATCCTTTGCCTTGGTAGGCAAGGCCAATAAATTCTCAGTGATATCCACTAAGGGTAAAAAAGAAAAAGAAAGTCGTGGTGGGCATTTCATAAAGAAAAATGCCCACTCTTTCAGGCATCTTGCTTTTGCAGGAAGTAAATTAGAGGTGCCTGTTCTGTTATTTTTCCAGGCTTCTTTAAATTACAGAATTTGACTTTTTGTTTTGAGCTAAGTGTTGATTCTGCCCTCTTATTACAATGCAGAATGTCATGTCCTCTCTAATTCTGTCATTCCACCCAGAGAAGGCACCTTGGACACATTCTGCACCTTGGTAAAGACATTTTAAGACGAGGGTGCAGAACGTGCGTGTCCCCAAGGGTCTCCAACTAAATTTCTGGTGATGTGAAATTGTGGCCAGATTCTTAATGTCCTGTTCACCCGGCAATAGTCGGCCGGACATGCATTAAAAAAGCCTTGGTTCCAACGGTCCAGAACCAGAAGTTCCCTGCAGAACTCACATTTTTAATAAACTTGTGATTCTAGAGAGAGTACAGATTTGTATGGCACTCATCAGATAAATTTTGATAAATTTTGTCACCGTACTCCGAGCAGGGTTTTTCCACCCCTTCAATTATGTGTAGGGTAAAGCTGGAGTCCCATGGGCTTTATCAAAATAAGGGCCTGTGTGAGGTGGAGCTGAGCACAAGCCCCAATTCTGGTAAGGACCCACAGCCAAGGGCTCCACCAAGCATAAAGAGTACTCTTGAGTTTTTAATCTTAATTTTTTTTTCCTGTGATACCCAGCAAGTATCATGTAGAAATGACACATGGCATTTTGGAGAATGAAATGCCTCTTAGGTCATCAAAACCTTGCAAATTTTTATTTATAAAAAAAAAACACATATTTGAAAAATGTACAAAGTTATTAAAAAACAAGATAATTTAAAGGATGTCAAGTTAGTACAAACTAGATGTCAAAAACTCTCGACAACCAACCACTTGTAATAGGTCAGTCGTGGTGATGATGGAGGTTGTGTTCCCAAGGGGTGAAAGTTGAGAAGTAGCTAGGCCTATCGTCTTACTGCCTGACTTAAGATGGGAGGATGCTCGCAGGTTGTTATGCCTTGCAATACACTCTCTGAATGCACTATAAAAAATCTGAGGAGGTGACTTAAGATGGAGGATGCTTGCAGGTTGTTATGCCTTGCAAATACACTCTCTGAATGCACTAGAAAAATCTGAGGAGGTCTTATGTAGCCAAATTGGTGATCATCCACAAGAGTATTCAACCAAAGACCACATGAAAAAAATTTAAGAATTTAAGAATCCTTTTACCTACTATTTGGCTACCTCCCAAAACTTGTTGTAGAATTTTGGTGGATTTTTTTTAAAAAAAATTGAAATCTGGCAAAATTTAGGACAATTTTTTTTCACAAACACAATTGTTGAATGTGTTGAAATCATATGTCAAAAAAAAAATGTGAAGATTCATTTTGAAAAAAAGATTGACTCTAAGGGCACTTTATATTCATTAATATGCCTCTTATTAAAAATGAGGATATTACACCTAATTATAAGTGTAAGATTTTTCCAATTCTTTAGTAAGGCATGAAAACCTGTCACCTCCATAATGACCTTGGCGAATATGCGTAGTGTATTTTCAAGACACTTCACAAGGCACAATTTTCTTGTCAGCTTGGAGCAAAAGGTTCCCTGAAGGAAACAGGAAATTGTTTCATAAGCTAATTTGTGCAAGGAAACTTTGTGCAAGTGCATCTGGCCCTCAGCAATTATGCAGGGGAAAGCATTGACAACAGTGCATTTCCTCCCAAGCATAAAATGATCGCCAGGTTTTGATGGCGGGTGCTTACCACAGGACCTGCCCCACACAAATTCCCCAAAAATAAGTTGGGAAGGGGTGAATTTTTTAATTTTTTTTTGATGGTTCATGAGGTAACTTTTAAAGGTGAGGACTATATGATGAATTACATAGATACATAATGGCATGACATTTTCATTATGTCTTGCAACATGATACCAATGCCTCATATGCCATAGAGTGAGGTGTTGATGTGACCATGATCATACCAATGTTTTATTTTGTAAAATTTGTGTTGTGGTCAAACTGATAATGATACATTAATGTTACATAAGAAAATTTGTCCAGATTTGACTACAAGCTAAATCTAAAAATAATATTTTTAAAAAAAAATTAAAATTTTTGGCTACATTCTTGAACCACATATATAGAAATACGGAAATGGTCTCAAATTTTGATTGAATTATGACTATTGAAAGTAATAAAAACACACTTTTAATTTTAATATAATGTTTTGGTTATATGCAATCAAAAAAGTTGATTTTCATATAATTATTTGGTTATATTTAATCAGCAAAAAATGAATTGGAATCAATAATATTGGTTTTTGGCAAAATATCGTCATTTAGTGACAAAGAAAATTAGATTTATCCATGAGATTTTTTTTTAATGTTACTATGACTAAATTTTTTTGAAAAAAAATTTAAAAATAGCAAGATCCCCGTTAAGGTTTAGGGCGGTAGGGGCATATGTGCATTTCAAAGTTTAGGGTTTGCTTAGTTGTTTCTCTCTACTTCCCTTTTGGTTGAACATAGCAGGAATGTCATATCAATGTATCAAAGAGTGCCACTTGTTCACGGAAAGCTTACATGGTAGAAAGGTTTGTGAGTTAGGAAGAGGAAGGGAAGAAGGCAATCAGTAAATAGTTCAAGAGGTCAAGTTCAGGTAGTCAAAGTTATTAGTTCGAGAGGACCCCAACAAAGCGCGTCAGGTGTTCTGGTGTCGGTGACAAAACTCAAAAGATTCAAAAGCTCGGGAAGGGAGGGGTTCAGTGAGTCAAGAGGAGGAAAGGCGATAGACATGAAACGACTTTCAAAGGGCAAGGGGGTCAGTGAGTCGAGAAGAGGAAGGGTGTTGGGCACAAGTGTTGTCACATTACATGCCCAAGCACTATCGCGCTACACACCCAACAAATGCCATGCTAAGATCTTGGTTGAAGAGGGCGAGGGAGGTTAGGGGGACTAGGTTTAATGAATCAAAAGGAAGAGGGGAAGATAATAGTCTGTGGTCCAAGATAGTAGGCACAAGTCTAGGAAATCATGAGTTCAAGAGGTCGAACATGAGTGTGTCAATGCATGAGTGTGTCAATGCGAAGTACACACCACTGGAGCCTCCTACATAACCATCACCAACTATATTTACCTTCTTTTTATTCTCTTGATGTTTGTTGTCTGTAAATTCATGTATTGTTGAATCAATCCACAAGCACACAAATTCCTGTTGAGTATCTACGTTTAATTGTAAGAAACCTCAAGGATCCAACCTGTGCATTACTTATATTCAGTGCCAGATTATATCCTACAGAACATTAGCTAGCTGTCCTAAAACTAACGGGATAATTATAATGTACCAACTACAATACTTACACCTTCCATGGAAACCTGCCCTTCATGTTTGATCAATTTACCATCCCTTCCACTATCCTGGTTATTTTGAGAATCCTCTGATTGGGACACAACTTGCAACTTTGCAGTAGACTCTTGAGTTTCCTACACTTCTGTATTTTGGCCTCCGGAGGTCCAGTCATAACCAACCATGCCCTACCCAATATCTGTTTCATGGGAGTCCTTCACCTCAACACCAACGTTGCCATTTCTAGTGGTACATGATTGATTTTTCTTGAGGACTTTTTTCACCTTTCTCCTCACCTTTCTGTTCTTCTAATGTATTCTCCTCCTTCTCCTCCTTTGTCCCTTGAAAGGCCTGAATACCTCCAATCCTTTGAACTTAGTTGTGAATCAACATCAACATTGCCTATTTCATCCTTTTCTTTTGAGAAATCCTGAATAAGTACACAAAAGGTCCCTTGAGATGTAAGGCGTCTCTCTTCTGTTGTGACAGAAATTTGTATCAATTCAGGTGCTCAGGTGCCCTCCAAATACACTAAAAATGTTCTACCAAATCTTCATGAATAGATTTAGCTGTACAAGAAGAAAGTTACCTACAGAAATAATTTAAGTTCAAATAAAACTATGAGATAGGTAACAAAAGCATCCCAAGGAAACCAGTTCAGTGATTTATTATGTGGCAAATTTTTGCCTTTTTTTTCTTTTAAAGAAAAAGAATATTGTGTCAGCAATTCACTTTTTTTGGAAATATATAAATACCAAAAAAATTAAATGTTTTCAAAGAAATTGCCAAATATCATCACGATTGCCTACAATATGAAAATGTGTTTAAGATTTAAGATTTTTTTTTACTTTCATATTTTGAATATCACCAACTTTGCCTAAATGTACTTATGGATGATTGTCACTTGAGCAACCTCACAAAATTGATTAAAAAAAACACAGGGAATCACATGGAGAAGGTTTGACTACACTTCTGTAAAATAGTCACAAAACTACCCTTAAATTAATTTCAATGATAATGGGAACAAAGGATATGAAATTCAAGCTCAATTTCATTAATGTTGCAAAGTTTAAAAAATCCTCTAGGCTTTACAGTTATGTGGAAAGTGACCCTGTCTTTGGGCCCTAGTTTGACCATCTAAACCTTGTTTCATAAGTAAGAAAAATTGGTTACCATTTCATGAAACTAGATATCAATTCAGAATATTTGCAGGATCTTATTTTGACAAGGCTTTGATTCAATGAAAAATATGAGAAGCAGTCTAGGTGCAAGTAAGGTTTTGGGTTCTCAAGGGAGTTTCACCCACAGTTTTCAAGTACAAAACATTTCTAGAGGCCAAATAGCATGTCAAAAGCCTATGCTTATGTCAAACACCTAGGCTCCAATGTAAAAAGCTTGGGCCCAAGTCCAAGTGACTTGGCCTCTAATTTACTAGCTGTACCATGTAGGGTTGGAATTTTTTTTTTGAAAAAACAAGAACAATTGTCTCCAGAAATCTCTCTTAGGCTTCTTACTTCAAGCCTAAGCTTTTGACATGAGGCTTGGGCCTTTAAGTAAAGTTTTGTAAAACATAAGACTTTGTAAAATTGATTTTAGAATCTACCTTTTTTTGTCAAAAAGGTTATGTCAACAAGGATAAACATTTATTTATTAATTAATTAGGTTACATTTCAAAAGTTTGAAAATTCAAGAAATGCATGCTTTAAAATATATATTATTTGATTTTTTAATAAGACTTTGACATTCCAAATAAGAAATAGTCATATGAAAATGTATTGGAGTTCTATGTTTTTAATTGGTTCATTATTTAAGAGGACATTCAAAATTTGTTCAATTATTTTTAACCAACCAGTTTTGCACTTATTTATTAAAGAACTAAACATTTATATCCACCTTTCATTGTTTAACATTTCAAGAGATTCATTTTATGTCAAAACATAGGAACACAAGACAAAACTATGTCATGGTTTTGTTGTGGTGGGCCAACTGAAAATGCACCCACCTTGTTTTGTGATTAATGGCCACACCTTTTAGTAATTCCAAATTTGGTACATTTGTTCGTGAACTAAAATTCTCTACACACTTTTCACCATCATATTTTATCATGAAAAAAAAAAAATGTTGTTGATCTTGGCTTCACCCAATGATAAAAGTCATGATTTAAAAAAGAATGAAACCAAAAATAATCAATAATTGTGAAGTGCAATTGTATAAAAAATGGACTATGTGATAGCAAAAACATTGGAGGTATTTACCACTGTTGGTTGGGTATCTACTTTTGGACATACCCAATGGACAAGGTATTTTCAAAAAATTCATATGTGATATCCTAGGGGCCTTGGCTGCACAATTTTTTTAACAAATTAAAGTCCTCTAGGCATAGACATGGTTGGATTTTTTTACAAAACAAGCATGGGTAACATGTATCAAAATTGGTGATGTATGGGGGACTTCAACCCAAGCATGTGCATTAAAAAATATGACCATAATTCATATGGTTTTTCCATAAAAAACAAGAAAGAATACACACTGTTTCATGAAATACTCACATACAACTTACAAATCCCATGATACAAATTGTTCTTTGAAGTTGTCAAACACAACTTCCAAATCCTATGTGTTCAACAATTGAATATTAACTACAAAATTTGTAACCTAAATAACTATATGATGTAACCTTACTGCCACCAAAATTGTAGCTTAGGTGATTAAGTGATTAATGATTAATTATACAATTTTCATGTCAAGGTGGCAAATTACTCCAAGTTGGAGTTGTTGATAGCACACCAAAAAAATTTGTTCACCTCCAGATACAGCTTTCTTTCGTTCAATTTGGTGGGCATAAAATGCACTTTCAGATTTTGGCATACTATGCACATATAAACTATAAGCAAAGACATTCAAGTAGCCATGCATTGAAACTACATCACCAAACCTCAACAATATAATGTAAAATGGAAACCCTAACCTTGATCGCAACAATTTGTTAAATTAAAAACCCAACCCCACACCTAATAATTTGCAAATTGGAAACCCAAAATATGCAATAATCTAAACAATTGAAAACCCAACAATTTGCAAACTTGGAAATTGGAAACCCAACCCCAACCCAATAATCTGAAAATTCAAAACCCAACTCCAACCGAAAATCTACAAATTAGAAACCCCAAAAATGCAATAATGTGGACATTAGAAACCCAACCCCAACCCAACAATCTATAAATTAAAAACCCAACCTTAACCCCAATAATGTACAAATTGGAAACCCCAACACCAATGAATTATAAATCAACCCAACAATTTGTAATTAAAAAATCCCAATAGATTGTAATCTAGAAACCCAAAAAAATTGCAATGTACAAACTACACAACAAATCTATAACATTCGGAAAACTCCACAATAGATCATACACACACATTTTCGACCTATTATACTGGAGCTTTAAAAAGATTTGGGTGCATCACATTTTGCTTTTCTCATCATTGAAACCCTTTGCTTTTGGTACTTGCACATTAAACAAACCACAAAAACACTTGCAACAAAAAATGGGGCAATCTACCATTAGGGTTAACATCCAAGCTTCTTGATTTGCACCTAAATACACCAGATATGTCAATCTTTTTCAAACAAATTAAAATTAACAATGAAATCTTCATTTTTTGAAATCATGTCATTTTCCATCTTGAGGTATTTTTCAATTGAATTAAGTAGGCCATTTGTGCACCCAAACCTAGGACCATCTAGCCAATTTTTCATTATAAAAACTAACTTGTCCAAATTTTCAATCCCAAGTTAGCAATGTCTCTGTAATGACACCTACCATATTGAAAATTCTTTCAATTTCTATTTGTGAATCGACAATGCCCATGAACTATCATGCCAAATGTGAAATATCAAGAAATTGCTACTCATGTTTTGCCCACCACATGAAAGGACTAAATGCAGTAGTATGCATTGTAGTTCTTTTAAAAAATGATAACTCAACTTTAAGTAGCCCCAATGTAGCCTTTTTAGTACAGGCTAAAGCTCCAAATACACCAAGCTCAAATGTAATAGACCCAACAAGTTCAATACTAGTAGAAATCGATGTTAGGTTATTATAAATAGTTACCAGCATAAACATAAAAATCTCATAGTCGCATTCAACAGCTACTTGCATGGCTAATTCAAGGCTCACAAAATCATAGATGAACTACAAATTCTTAAACTGCGAGTTAAGCATGATAACTAACATGTTGTGAGCAGCATGGGGCTGGAAGGATGATATAAAGGCCAATAATGGCTTTAATACACCAATGACCTCAACCCACATGCAATGCCCCAAATGCATCAATTCATCATCAAAATCTCCAACCTGCTATCAATAAACAAATGCAAAAGTTAGAACTTATAACCTTACTGAAAAAAAACTTGAATAAAATCCTAGATCCAACAATAAACAAACAACCAAATTCTAATTAGCCACATACCTACATCACATCATTGATACCATAATTAGTATTGCACATTATGACACACATAAATATAGTAGCATATATTGTATTAAATAGTAACCAATATCCCATGGATTGGTTCAAGACACATTGAATGACCACAAGGGTCAAAATTTTTGACAATTTTTATGCCATAGCCCAAGTTTAAAGAGTAGGAATTCTACTTTGCAAAAAATGCTTTGCTTTGAATAACAAAGATTTATGGCATCTTTGAACTCCAAAATTTCTTTGAATAATATAACTTTGGATGCAAATTGCGTTTTCACAAAAGTCCCCAATTTTCAAGGGCAAAGGGATGCATCTCTACAAGCCCTAACCCATTCATGTTTGCCTTTGCCATTTTTTTTAATCCAAGTAATTGTCTTCTACAAAGAAGATTGGACATCTTTAATTGAGACCTTTCACATTCCACCACATACTTTAAGGTCATTACCGTACAGCCGCGCTCGTTTCACACCACCCGGTGCGAAATATTTAATTTTGGACGATTTTCATTTTCGCATCGACCCACAAATAATTAATTACAATGGTTTGTCATTTCACACTTCAATGGGTCTGTCGGAATTGGGGCGGGCCGCGGCCCGCCGGCCGCTGGGCCAACCACTAGGCCTCGGTGCACGGCCACGACTCGGTGGCCGCTGGGCCGGCCGCCCGGCCTCGGTGCACGGCCACGGCCCGGCGGCTGCTGGGTCGACCGCCAGGCCTTGGTGCACGGCCACGACTTGGCGGCCTGGGCAGGGGCGGGCCGACCCCGGCCCGCGCTGTCGCCACCCGGCCACACAAGCTCAACCACCGCGACTCCAACAACTGAACAACCACAATCGTACGGTCCCAACAAAAGCAAGTTCGGGATCGACGACCATATGCTAATTTGCAATTCATGCCTTTTCATTGAAACTAACTTTCCGGTGAGCCTGAGCGACTTGGAATCACGTTCTGCTTAGGCTAAAGATTAGAGAAGCTCAGGCTTACTTCAACTTGAATCACATTTCAGGAAACTTGAGAGAAAAGCAGCTGAAGGGGGCGCACTGGGTAGGTCATGGCTACTGCCATGATCACCAACTTCTTCAAGAAAGCCACACCTGCTGATATTGAGGAGCAAAAGAAGCGAGATGCGGTGTATTGGGCGAAAAGGAAGGAGGAGGAGGCTGAGAAGTTTGCTAGGGATGAGGAGCGGTGAGTGGCAGCTCAAAAGGCAAAGAGGCCTGTAGGAAGACCCAAGATGAAACGTCAACCTGACGTGGTGTTCATCTTTCCTATTGAGGACGTAGAAGTAGAAGAGCTGGTAGCTACCCAACCCCCAACTAAGAAGAGTAGATGTGGAGGTAGCTATTCAAGGTGGGGCAACCCCAATCTATGGCCTCTCATTGCCCAGGTTGTTGCGTTGCATCCACAATCCCTCATAGACGCTCTCAACCACTTGCAACACATCAAGAAGCCTGGCAGAATTGGAAGCCCATTTCACGCGCTAACGATCAGCACCATGAAGGGTTGGTATGCAAAGGATCAGGGGACAGGGCATTGGCTTCTCAAAGATGATATGTGGGAGAATATCGGCTTAATGGCAGCAAAGAAAGTCGCGCAGGTGCGTTGCAACACGAAGAAGCCTAGAGGCATTCTCAAGGATCACCCCGAGACAGCCAACCACATTGTTGATTGTCTCAAAGGCATGCGCCTGGCTGGCCAGTAGATTGACAGTTCAATCATTAGAACCACGATCCAAGGTGTGATCGCTGTGGGGGCTCTTGAGCTGTTTGACAAGGTGGTTGGCAAGGACAAGGACGGTCAACCTGTCAAGTTTAGCGTCTCCAAAACGTTCACCAAAGCTTTTGCTTAGAGGCACCTTGGCTGGACTTGGCGACGGACAATGGGGGCAACCAGGAAGCTTCCTGAGGACTAGGTTGTTCAGGGGGAGGAGATGGCATTCCGGGTTGCGGCGCTCTATTTGATGCATTCAGTCCCAGACTGCGTTGTGGTCAACTCTGACCAGACGGGAGTGCACCTGAAGCCTTTTTTAGAACGGACGTATGAAGTCAAGGGGGCAAAGCAGGTGCTCAGTTTGGGGAAGGAGGATAAGCGTCAATTCACGGTGCTTGGGAGCGTTACAGTAGATGGGGTCTTGCTTCCTCTTCAAGTTGTGTTCCAGGGAAAGACGGGGCGGGTCTTACCAATGAATGCAGCTGCAGTGATAGCTGCTTTAGAGGGGTGGCACCTCACCCACAATGCCAATCATTGGTCTACCTAGGAGACCATGAGAAGTTTCGTTCAGAAGGTGTTGCACCCATACTTCGAGGGGAAGTGCTTTGATCTTGGGTTGAATCCTCTGATGCAGCGAATGATCTGGTTGATCGATTGTTGGTCAATGCACATCTCAGCCAAGTTTAGAAGGTTTATGAAAGAGAATTTCCCCCACATTCTCCTCCTCTTTGTGCCAGCCAACTGTACCTCTAAGCTGCAAGTGATGGACGTAGTTTTCCAGCGGCCATTTAAGCATGTAATCCACCAGCTCTATAATTAGTTCCAGGCAGCAAAGATAGCCAAGCAGATCAAAGCAGGGGTTGATCCAAGCAAAATTAAGCTTCAAACAACGGCAGCTCAGCTCAAGGGTGAGGTCATGGGCTTCCTTAGGGGCGCATGGCTGCAAGTGCGGGCGCAAGATGCTCTGATCAGGAAGGGGTTTGTCATGTGCAAACTGGGACGCATCCAGGATGTTGCATTCCAGCGGGAGGCAATGCTAGAGTGCTTCAAGCGGAAGCTCCTCAAGGACATGCAAGCCCCAGATCATGTATCCTGGGACAAGGATGTGGTGGCAGGGCCTGATGGCGACAGGGATCCAGCCGACTTGGCTCTATCTGGTAAGATTATTTCCTTGTAGCTATAGAGAGTTTCAAGCCTTGGGCATTTGTTCTCAACAATTGTCTGCATTACAAAGTTACTATCCTAGCTCAGTTTGAACAGTAGCTTGTCAACTTGCGTCAAGCGGAGCTAGAGTGATATGATTTCAACACCAACGAATTTGTTTGTCCAGGTCAGTTGCAATTTCAGCTCATTTTTGAAAGTGGTAATCTATCTATTCAAGCCTAGGCTTGCTAGTTTGCCGTCAGACAATGGAAATGACAAGATGCTAGGGAGAAATTGGTTACGTATTAGGTTATCTAGTGGTTACGTGGTTATCTTCTGAACATTATAAATTAATCAACATGCTTGCAGGTTTGCCGTTTGAAGAAGTGATGCAAGGCTACATGGAAACTGACCCCAGCTTGGAGGAGATGGAATTGGATGATGAGGCTGATTTGGCCGATTGGGAGGCTGACGAATTTGTGTGAAGAATTCGCTGAATTTCAGGTGGGCAAGATTAAAAAAACAGTGTTTCTGTTCTGCATTCTGTGAGCTTTTCATCATCTTTGCTCTAAATCATTCCAACTATCGATCAATGTGGTGGTTGATCGTGAATGGTTCTGATTATTTGACAACTCTCCTGACCCGTTTCTCTTCCCAGAATTGCTTCGAGCTGTCGAATCTAGGTATGTTAGTGGGTTCGATTTAGAAAGTCAACATGCTTGTTTCCTAGATTTTGTAATTCACTAATTGCTTGTCATCGATCGAAAACTTTTGGGCAAAGTTCGAACGGTTGATCCGTCTTCACTTGCTTGAAAACAACTGGGATGATTCAAGCTCGTTTCTTACCTAATCTCGTAGTGTTCGATTGTTTTGCAGGCCCTCAAATTATGATGCAATGAGCAGACCAGATCAGACTTGGATCGACAGTGCAACGGATGAATCCGAGTCGTAGGCAACAGAAGGTAGAGGAAAAAGTAGGAAACTTGAAAAAAGAATACTAGAAAGGAGAAACAATAAAGAAAAACAACCAAAATTAAAAAATAAATCACACAGATTGCTTGTTGTTGGTGCAATTGGTTAGATTTGGCCAACCCTGGTTCGATTCCAGGAGCAATCAGAATTTTCTTTGTATTTTGTTTGTTTCTGAATCATTTGTCGCTTACCTATTTATTTTACCATCATTTTTCGTTTTTTTTCACACCCTGGGGGCTGCTTGCACCCTGGAATTTATATATATATATATATATATATATATATATAATAAATATATATTTGAGCGTTTTGCCTTTTCACATTTACACTGTAAAATTAATTAATATTGGTGTGAAACGAGCACGGTGGTACGGTAGTAACATACTAACAACATTTTGACATTACATGCCCATAACAAATGGCATTATAGGATTATGGCAATTACAATGGAACATAAGATACAATACTTGTTAATGTTGTAATGAAGGTGTTCAAATTGGCACCTTCATTTTTGATGTGTGTGATGACTTTGTCCAACAATTCATATTGAACAAGCAAATCCTTCAATTGGACAACCATGGCAACATTTGATGTTTCATGAACCTCAAAGATCCCAATTGTAATTTGACATGTTTCCCACTGTTTGTTGATGTAATTTACAACAAGTGCAAATGTGTCAAAACCTCTTCATGACATCCACAAATTAAAAGTGGTAGTCAACATGGTTACTTCACCAAGGGCAGAAAGTACATACCTTTCCATGGTCTTATTTACCATCATTAGAATGATTTTGGTGCTAAGCCTCCTCAACCAAATGTTTTCAATAGAGTTCAATGGATGGTAGCCTTTTGTTATGTAAAGTACAAGATCCTTAAGGAACTGTTCTTAAGCAAAGTCTGTTTTTTTGTATGGGGTTTGACTATTGAAAAAATCAGAAATGGAAGCTGTACAATGGCTTCTTCCTCTCCTTAACAATTTGGGAACATCAAACTGTGTGGCAACACCAAAGTGTTGCATTTGGTACAACCTCAAAACGATAGAATGTCTAAAAACAACATGATAACTCATGGCAATTGTGCCATGGTCTTTATTATGCATAACCAAACCTTTCCAACTTTGGGTAGAACTTTGATCTACTTCTTTTTGTTGCACATTGTGGCACAAAATGCATTTCATTATTTGTGATTTAACAACATCTTGAACAACATTAAAATCATTAATTTTAAAGAACCCCCATGTATTTGTTGATCTTTGTCATGGTGCTCTAGAATTTTTGGTTGAGTTTAAACTAGAGAAACAATTATTCATGTTGTGCAACAATTTTAACTTAAAAAATTTTCAAGTCGTTTTCACCAAGGTCTTTATCAATAATTATTTTCACTAGGACCTCTTTCAAATCCATGCCCACCATCACCACTCCCAACCCCACCACCACCACCACTCCCAAACCCTTGGGCTTTACCAATGCTAACACCATAATCAAACATAGAGAAAGGAAATCCCCTTCCCCTCCCCATCCTTTTTCACTCCATTCATAAACATGTTTCAACTATTTGTAGTCATTATAATACAAGAATGAAAATTAAATCCTATAGAATGTAGAGCAAAAACCGACACTGATAAAGCTTGAAGGTGAAGAAACTCTTTTATAATAATGAAGAAGCTTTTCAACAACATTGTAGAAGTTCTCTTTTGCGATGAATTGGCAAACCAAAATAGTAAAATAGTCATTAATGTGAATGATGGAAGTGAAAAACATTGCAAATGAAAACACAAACTTGACTAAAAACACTAGAAATCAAAACACAAACTCTTGGCATAACCTATTTTTCTTAGGTCTCAAGTTGAAAACAAAACAATGCAAAGAGCTTAGAGCTAACATGAGCAACAATGTAGTAGCCATTCTTGATCAAAAGTAAAACACCTTGAAGGCAAATTCGGCGCTCCTATTCATTCATTGATATTTGGATTTTCCATCATGAAGGAAAATCTGGCATTCCTTTCTGTTGGAATGTTGTTTACACTCTCTCCATCATCATTGTAAAAAGCCACAAAACAACAATTTCCACATCAACAACCTTCAAAGCAAAAAATCTAACATAACTTTCTAACTTTAAACCCTAAACCTTAATGCCTTGCATTGGTTTGTGACAACAAATGTCTGCCCCACTAGTGCATCTTGGCACTTTGCAAAATACAACATTTGTCAACATATGGGTGTTACATATGTATCGAAGAAGAAAACCTCGCCTTGGTAGGGTATTGCGTGTTTTTTCGTTGATTCATGCCCAATGGTCAAGGCACCCAATCCCTTGGTTTATGCCCTAGTTGATACCTAGCCAAAAGTAAATACCCAATCAACACTGGTATTTACAAATCAACTTTCAAGATCCAAGATAAAAGGTGTGAGTTCAATTTGTCAAAAAAATTGTAGCAACACAAAAAAAAATGACAAAACAAACCAAACTTCACAATCATCCATAACAATAAAAAAACATAATATAAATTTGAAACAAACCTGAACTTGGAATCAATGAAAAAAACAAACGTGTAAGGGAAGAATCAACTAAAAAAAAAAAAACGATAGACTTACAATGCAATAACAAAAAAACACAAGAATGAATTTGGTTGGACACCCTTGCACGATAATCAAATCATTAGAAAAATAAAAAAACCTAAAAAACAAACATGCAAACATGCAAACAAAGTAACCCAACACACAAAAAGAAGAAGAAATGCATTTAGAGATAGTTGAGATGAGTAAGCTTTAACAATTGCAAGAAATAGCTAAATGCAAACTTAAAAAGAGATTGCAAGAAATAATTGAAATTCACAAGCTCAAATACACACCACAAAAAATACACTAAAAATGAGATTGGAGAAGAAAAAGCTCAAAAACAAAGGCTTGAAAATGAGAGAGCGCATAAAAAGCTCACACAAAGTGAGTCCCAAAAGAAAAACTTTTAAAAAAAATTCAAAAATATATTTTAAAAACTTCAAAAGAAAAGAATTTCAAAAAAAGAAAGGAAAACAATAGGTAATGATGCTACCATACCTGAACCAACTTTGCTACAAAAGATGTTACAACAATGCTAAGTCGACCACTCCTAAACTTTTTGTGTTAGATTAAAATGACAAAACTTCATTGCACGGTTATGCACTTGCTTTTTGCTTTAGATTTGAAATGACAAAATTTTATTACAACGTTAGGTAGTGAACCATTCCTAAACCTTTTGCTTTAGATCTAAAACAACTAAACTTCATTGCAGTATTAGGTTTGTGTGAAGATAGTTAACCCAATGTTTAGGAAACTAAACACTAACCAAACTAATGAGGTTTGTGTGAAGATAGCATTGAGGTTGGTAACCCAACATTTAGGAAACTAAACACTAACTAAACTAACCCCAGGCGTGAATACCCCCTTTTACCATAGTTAACTCAAAAGGGCACAAGGTGCACACGCATTAGACAAAACCTCTTAAAAGATTGGGTTTTTTTTGTTGTCGTGAAATCACCCACTCATTGACTCTTTCACGATTTGTCAAAGTCAAATACCGTAGTACCTTGACCAATTCAAGGCATGTTTGTTGAAAAATTAATTAATTAATTTTGAAACATTCATTTCAAAAAATGGAATATTTTTCTTAATATTCAGTATTTTTTTCCTTCACATTATTTTTTGATTTGGAAGAAATAATTTTTGAAAATTTCAACATTTCTGAAAATAATATAATTAGTTGTCCAAATGGCCAAGGTACTAAGGAAGTGTGGGAGAGTGTGTGTTTCCGTGTGTATTTTGCAACTTTTGCTGAAATTTGGACAGGAGTTTCTCGCTCCCTGGACATGGAAATTTTGAAAGCATCATCCAAAAACACACCTATATAGCCTAAATACACTACTCCCTCATTGATACTAAAAGCTTATAGTTTGGAAGCATTCAAAGCATTTGAAATTATTTTTTGTGAAAAAGGCCAATCAAAGTCGTCCATTGCTTTTTATTAAAACAATTTAAACTCATATATAGATATATCTTTGATGATACCCTCTAGATATATTTGAAAGTATCCAATATATCAATGTATCATTTTGATAAATATGGATTTGTAATTTTTTGCATTTTGCTCAAATGCATGACATATTCATTTTTTGGTCTATATCCTCCAGATAAAATTTAAAAGGTATGTCATATTCAATGTAGCATCAGATGAACATGAATATGGAAATTTCATATTGACCTTAACATGTAAGGTGATATCCGTTTTGATATAATGTTTATGTCATATTAAAACATACATTGAACAAATACAAAGAAAGAAAATTTCATTTTGACCCTAACATATAAGGCAATAATATCCTTGTTTGATATCCTCCAAAATAGATACGAACACATGCCATAAATCCAACATACAATGTGATGAATATGGATACAAAAATTTCATATTGACCATAGTCAATATATTGACATCCATGTTGATATCCTCTTAAACATATCCAAAGTTATAACCTTATTCATGTACCATTCACAGATATGGAAAACCTCACATCAACCCTAATTTATATAAGAATGATACATATTCAATACCTTACCTTAAAGTCGGTTCCTTCATTAAATAATCCTCAAAATAGTGAAATGAAATTTTGTGAAAACGTGTTGTTGACATGTTGTAAATCATCATAATTATCATAAGCTACACTCTGAATAATTTCATTATTCATATCACAATATTATAGTAGATGATGGAAAAAAATAAATAAAATAATAAAATAATATATATACATATATAAGTGAATTTATTTTTTGAAAAAAAAATCATTTTGTCAATGTGGAAACTGACCCTAGGCTACGGGTATACTAAATTGGAAACACATGGTGGTTAGCATGGTGAGGCCCCCCAATGGATGCTTGAGTTCTGCTAGTGGACTCCAGATGCCCAGTGTTTTTTTTGGACTATCCTACTTGAACTATGTATCAAAATCTGACAATTTTGAAAATCTTTTAAAAAACATTTGGTTCTAGCCCTTTCAATTTTTAATATACATTTCTGGCTATATATAGCCAGCACCAAAAAAACAAAAAAGGGTTGAACTTGACCCTAGAATGTAGGGATACCAAACTTTGGCCCATTTCTGAGTGTATCATCCCATTGTTTCTAATTGAAACTTGAACCATGTATACAAATCAGGCAAAATTTCTTAATTTTTAGTCAAATTTTGGCTATTGAAAATCTCAAAAAAATGGAAACTTTATTTTAGCAAATTTTTAATTTTAATATAGATTTCTGGTTATATATAGCCAGCCAAAAAAACAAAAGGTCTGCACATGACCCTAGAATGTAGGGATACCAAATTTTGGCCCATCTTTGGGTGGCATCCCCATGTCTCTACCCTGAAGGGAGGGAAGGGCAAAGCCCCCCAAAAAAACCAAGAAAAAAAAAAAAGCAAATGGATAAGCCCACTATATTTGGCGGCTACCTCCAAAAACTTGCCTAAAATTAGGGGTCGCACTGTCTTCCGTGACTTGCGTTCACGCCCGCGGCCTTTTCCTCTTTCCTTCGTCTTTCCTTGTTTTCCTCTTCTTTTCTGGCGCGCGGTTGTTGCAGAAATTGGCGCTTCCTCAGTAGTCGTACCGCGTCGTCCTGTTCCCGCAACGAGTTGAGAACTTTCGTCAGCGCGTTTGCTTGTTGCCGTCGCGTTTAACTTAGTTGCCGAAGAAGAAGAAGAAGAAGAAGAAGACGAAGAAGTCTTTGAGTCTCTCTTCTCTCAAGCTTTCTCTTCTTCGTTAAGTACATCATTGTGTGATTTCTTCTGCCTCTTAGAGAGTCCGAAAACCAAAGAAATCTGTGAAGATTCATGTCTGCCGTAGAAGCTTTTGTTGTCGTTCTCGAGTGAAGAAGAATGTATGCATCTCTCTCTCTCAAGCTTTCTTGTCTTCATTGAGTACATAATTGTGATATTTCTTCTGCTTCTTGAAGGGAGAGTCTGAAAACCAAAGAAATCAGTAAAGATCCGTATCCGTCTTGGAAACTTTTGTTGTTCTTCTGGAGTGAATGTATGTATCTCTCTATCTCTCTCAAGCTTTCTCCTCTTCATTGAGCATATTATTGTGATACTTTTTCAACTTCTTGAAGAGAGATTCTGAAAACCAAAGAAATCGGTAAAGATCAGTATATGCTGGAGAAGGTTTTTGTTCTCGTTCTGGAGTGAATGTATGTATTGTGATAGCCATTCGTTTTTCCGTCCGTCGTGGCTACGCTCTGAATCGTGAGCGAAGGAAGGAGATGTAAGTTGGCAGGCAAGTACGAGAGAAGCGGCATTCGTAATTAGCGGAGTTTTTCTTTGTTTTTTTCTTATCGCGGAAGGAATGCGGGTGGCTGGAGAAGGCGATTGATCGATCGATCGGTGAGCGTTGTTGTTTTGTTGTTTATAAGGGAGCGGCAGAGTCGGATTCTGGAAAGAACCAAAACAGGTTGCACCTTAGACTGAGTTCTTGTCAGGCAGAATGAACGATCTCTTGACGCAGTCGTTTGCGAAGGCGAGGAATTATGTGGATCTGAAGAAGGAGACATTTGGAGGGGGAGATTTGGAGGCGGGCGAGGGAATGGAGATGGCCAGCATGGGAGGAGGGGAACCACAACAAGACATGACGCGGTTCTTTGAGGAAGTAGGAGTGATCAAGGGGGAGATGGAGCGGGTGAAACAGTCGCTTGTAAAGATACAGGCGGCTAATGAAGAAACCAAGACGGTGCACAGAGCTCAAGCAATGAAAGCATTGAGAGAGCGAATGGACGAGGACATACGACAGGTGACGAAGATCGCTAAATCCATCAAAGCCAAACTTGAAGATCTTGATAGGGCGAACATCGCCAACCGGAGCAAGAAAGGATGCGAGGAAGGAACCTCCACCGATCGCACGCGGACATCAATAACCGGCAGCTTGAGGAAGAAGCTCAAAGACCTCATGGGAGAGTTTCAAAGTCTTCGCCAAAGAATGATGGGAGACTACCGGGAGACGGTCGAGCGCAGGTCTGGCTGTCAACACCCACATTCTAAGTTGTTGCTGAGCCAAACCGGCATGTTTTGACTTTTCTTCATCCAATTTTCTTTTGGTGGACCACATACTGAGCACCAGTGGAGCTGCTCTTAGGCACATTCCTAGCACTGTGCTATACTGTATGCTCTACGAATGCAGTAGTTAGCAACACTCCCCTGTGTCTCATTTGAAGTTCTTGCTGAGCCAAACCAGCATGTTTTTACTTTTCTTCGCCCAATTTCCTTTTGCTTGGCCACATACTGAGCACCGGTGGAGCTGCTGAGCTGCTCTTAGGCACGTTCCTAGAACTGTGCTATACTGTATGCTCTAAGGATGCAGTAGTATTCCTAGCGACACTTCCCTACGCCTTGGAGGATTTGATTGCTAGGACAGCAAGTAGTCCTTCTTTTACCCTTTTGCTCTTGCAATCATCAAGCCCCACAGTTTGGGCTTCAGGGTAACATTGCCATGTGCTCGAAATGCCATACCATTGCTTAAACTAGAAGGTGACCATTTTGGGCAGTATACCCTAAACCCTAAACTATATTGCAACCATTCTCCAGGCAGTATAATAATGTGAGCTTTGTCGCAGCTCAGTAGAACTTTGAGAAAGCCATGATCCTTTTATTGATTTCTGTACTATATCTGGGCACTTGAAACAGGTACTACACAGTCACAGGGCAACAACCAGATGAGGAGACCATAGAGAATATCATCGAGACAGGAAAGAGTGAGAGTTTCTTGCAACAAGCTATTCAAGAACAAGGTCGTGGACAAATCATCGAGACAATCCGAGAGATCCAGGAGCGGCATGATGCAGTGAAGGACATTGAAAAGAACCTGCTAGAGCTGCATCAGATCTTTATGGACATGGCGGTGTTGGTTGAAGCACAGGGTGAGCAGTTGAATGACATTGAGCAACAAGTGAACAAAGCTTCTTCTTATATACAAAGAGGTACTACACAGTTGGTTGTTGCCAAGCGGCATCAAAGAAATACTCGCAAATGTGTCTTCATTGCCGTCCTCTTGCTTGTGATAATATTCCTTATTATCCTGCTTTCTGTCTTGAAGAGCACAAATGTTATCAAATAAGTCTTTGGCTCTGTACGAAGATGATTTCCTTTTTTCTGTATCAATTTGGTAAATCTCTTGCCAGTGCTGAGAGATTTTAGTTATTCAACATGGTTCTTTGTAAACTTTAGCAGACCGAAATCAGTACTGTGGCTTAACCACAGCTTTCATCTTCTGTGCTGATCACCATGTGAAATAAATTTCCAGCAGAGGATGTGCAACAATACAGCATTCTGGAAATGAATCAAGGTACTTCATATCCTGATTATCCTGCTTCTCACTTCAATGATCATCATGTACACTTTGGTGTCCAGTGAGTTCTTTTCCCCGCATCCTGCTAGTATTATACTATGTAGTTTGCTTTAGTTTTTTGAGAAATTTCTCAATAAAAAATGTGTAGCAAGGGAAGGCTGGTTACAGCAATGCCGAAAATCCACAAACTAATACAAACGAGCATTGGACTTGAACCAAGAGAATTTATTCTCAAGAGCAAATTTCTTCTGAAGTAATTTGAAAGTCATGGACTATGTTGCGTCTCCATTGAATTGCCCAAATTCCCAAATTCAAGAATAAAATTAAGGGAAGCATGAAATTCACACTTGTTTGCCTACGGCCATAAACCCTAAACCCTAACAATGATCCCACATGAAATTCACACTTTTGCCTGCAGCCATATAAACACTTGAACCACAACGAACTTGCTATCTTTCAACAAGAACAGTTCAACTTTCTGAATTTAATATTCAGGAGTTCTGGAATGCAACGCATGAGTAGAGAGAGCATTTACACTAAACCCTAAACCCTACAAATTCTTCATACAGTTATGGCGTGCAACAACCCATTTTCAGCAGTAATTACTTCCACCTGACACAACTCTCACGGCAGTATGAACAACAAAAGTCTATTTGATCAGAAACTTGGTCACACAAACACCCACCCCTTCAAAAATACACATTTATTTGGCAAAGCTGGAGACTTCTTGTTAGGCAGGGAGGAAAAAACACGAAGGCCAGTGGGCACCACAAGAAAGACCTTCACTAGTGAGTACTGTTCTTGTCACTGATAACTAAACTCACAATGCTTTTGGAAACAATTTATTATTTTAGAAATTGGGTCCACCATCCCAATTTCAATATTTCAGAATTTTGACAATTTAGAATAAGTGCACAAAGTTCATCTTATATATGTTTGCATCTATTTCTTCACCCACTTTAGAATAAGTTTGGTGTGGGGGTAGGGGGGGCATATATGGCCCAATCAATTTGTAGTAGTAACTAGTCTGACAAGTTGTGAAATAAATCATTCATTTAAAAATTCATATTACATTTTTAATAAATTTTAACATGGTGAAAATTGCTTTGTCATATGTATATGTCAATCCTATTTATTGGGTGGGTCGACCTTGGACTCATGGCCACCACGATACTTGTGATATCAGTGTTTTTTCTTTTTCATTTTTGTGATTTATCATGAGTGGCAATTATCCCACAAGAGATTTAGCACGAGTGATCACCCAAATGATCTAGCTTTTAATTGCAACAAGTTTTGAGAAAACTATCAAAAAATTATTATTATTATTATTAATCAAAATAGTTACCTAACGGGAAAAGCTACCCCAGAGACCATAAAAATCTGGCAAAACTTGGTTTGTGATTGGAGCAACCTGGCACCCTAAACTTTATTTCAAAGCATAAGTGGCGAATTAGGGCCAGCATGACCCAGCACCCACCAGCGCATCAGTTGACAGTTCTGTCCACTAGATGGGGTGGGATTTCTCATCCACTGGCTGAATGTACATTGACCACTGTTCACTTTTTTAGTGCTGACCTTTTCCTTGGGGGGTTTTTTTTTTGTTCTGGTTGTTTTTTTCCCAAGTCTGACCTCACCTTCACACCTAACCTGAATTGCAATTATAAAGGTAATTAGCAAGATTTTCATGGTATTTTTAAACTTTCAACACAAACTACACTAATAAAAAAGTTTGAACATGTATCGCCCATGGACCATCTCCAATGCATGGTAATTGAAGACAACTTGCATCTCTTCGAATTGGGTGCTTTTGATGGACTCTTGCTCCCATAAGGTGGCATGGGATGCCACCTTTGCCTTCTTCGCATAGATAAATTTGCATTAAATGATTGAATCATCAAGGTATTCGTCCTTTTCATTCATGAGAATGATTCCCATACACCAAGCTAAAATCCCTATAATCTTCAACAATTGTATAGAAGCAAGTTTTAGTAATGAAGGTTTTCTTACCTTAGGTTGTCATTTTGCAATTTGTTGGAGCCGATCTCACTCCACCACAACTTTTGTCCTCACCCTTGTAGTGGCCTTTTGTTCATTGTGCTGCAAGATGCCCATGGAATCATTCATAATTTTCACATTCATGGATTGACAATTGTGGCATTGAAGGGCCCCCCTCACAAGTGGAAAGGCATCCAAGTTTGCCCTTATTGACAATGAGATCATGCACCTTTTTCAAGTGTGTAGTCAACAACCATTTCACAACATACATCTTACCACATTCTCCAACCTTGCAACATCATTTTGAGCCATCTTTGACCCACACAATGCCATTCCTCCCAATTTGAAAAACTAATGAAGGGGCATCTAAAAGTAAAGATGCATGAGCTAGTGCAAAAAACACAAATAATTCAATGTCTAAACTATGTAAATATTGCATTTATGAGGAGTCATATTACAAGCCTAAATTATTGTATATTGCAAAGAAAAAAACCCAAACAAAAACCCCACCCTCCTTCCCTTGCACATGTGACACACATATGTGAAGGAAGGAGAGTAGGGTTGATCGTTTCTTGAAACATAAGATATACAATTCAACATTGAGTACTACTATACTCCATACATGAGTCCAAACCTTGCATCCAATTTGAGGTGAAATTTTGATGTACAAGAACAAATCTTAACTAAACATGAATACCTATTCTTATGTGCATGTTCCAATTTTCACATGAAGTGAAATTGGAACCATCATGAATTAATGCATATATAGGAATTTATGAAACATTTCCTAGAGCTTCGTTTTCCTCACTTGGCTTATCATCAACCACATCTTTCTTTAAAGCTTCTTATTCTTGAATTGACATCACATTTGCTTGCAGGTTGTTGAACTACCAAGTGTGGTGTTGTCCTCTACTATGGAAACCTCCTTATCATTGCCGACAAGGATGGAAAGTTTCATATGTTCACGTATTTTTTTCACGTATGCACCATGACTTAGTGTTCATGGACAAAGAAACACTTCCATGTATTAATAGCCATCACATAACAAAACCCAACTATGACACATTCATTTCAACTTTTGCCATGAAGTTGATTAACTGAAAAAATCAGTTCTTAGTATGTCACCAAATGTAGTGATAAAATTTTATAAGGTTTTCTTGAAGTTTATTGTTACTTGGTTCTTGCCTATTCCATTATTCTGAACACCACATGCCAAAATGACCAAGGTAGCCTTCAACATTGGGGATACTTCCTAAATCTTTGCACAATGCTACTACTCATACAACTTAATGAAACTCATCCTCAAATTCCTAGCTTAACCTCACTACACTATTATGCTCTCATTATTTGTTATCCATTGTTACTTCCATAGTTACATATTAACTTGTAGAACATTGCTCACACTTCATTTCAATACTTTTTCCATGATCACCACATATAAGTACACACAAACACCCAATATGTCAAATCCTTATATAATTGCTTCCCAAGAATTACACTTGAATTTAAAGAGAGTTCTTGTTACACAATTGCCTTTTATATTCCTCTCTTGTGAGCAACTAATTGACAACACTATTCAATAGGCAATTTTGGTAGTAATTGCTTTTAGTTGTTTTTTTATTCGATAGTTTTACATTTGGTAATTGTCAAGCTATAGAATTTGGTTTTTACTTTTAGTAAATAACTTTGGTTAAGTTTGGTATGTCCCCTTTTCCTATCAACAATCCTATTTTCCTAACACCACATAAATTTTTTGAGTTTCACAAAGTTTTCTTTTTAAAAGATAATTTTGTTGTTTTTTTGACAAAAAAATTGAGAAATTTTTTGAAGGTTTTTTTTTGCGTAGTGTAAATTCAAGTAATTTGGCTAAATTTGTGCAAAATTTTGTCAAATGTCTTATATCACAATTTTTAAAAAAACCATGGTCCCATGATGGCAATTAAGATAGTTTTTTGACATATTTTATTAGCACTAATGTATATGCAATGGATGAAAAAGACATGGTGGATAAAATATGATTATTATACATAGCTAATGCCATGAATGAATAAAACATCTTAGTACATGAAAGTGATTTGTAAAGTCACCAATTCTTTGGGCCCTAGTTTGCCCTGTAAATAATCTCTATTTCAACCCTAATTGAGTGAAATTATTAAGAATTGGGTGAAATTGGGTATGATTTAATGAAATTGGACATTATTTTTCAACATTTGAAAGATTTGATTCTTATAAAATTTGATGTACTGAAAAGTATAAGCTGTGGTGGAAAAAAAAAATTATCTCTTTTTTTTTTTGTATTTTTGTGCCAGTAGATATTCACTCTTGATTTGATCCCCAATTTCAACAAATCTAGAGTCATTGAACCCTAATAATGCCAATTTAGGGGAGAAAAGCACTTCAGTCACTTAGTTTTTTCCTCCACATTTTTTCCATATTCACTTTTGATTTGGTCCCCAATTTCAGCAAAAACTAGAGTCACTGAAACCCTTGTAAAGCCAATGTAGGTGAAAAAGCAGTTGAGTCTCCAGCCCAACCCCCATTTTTCCCTCCATGTTTTTTTCATATTCCCTTCTGACTTGGTGTCTTATTTAAGTTATCGTTTAAAGTCACCTTGTCTTTGGGCCCTAATTTGATCCTTTAAACCCCTCTTTCGTTCCCAATTTGAGTGTAGCCATAAAGTGTATGAGTTATTGTTGATGTCTAATACATCTAATGCATTAAAGTTATCCTTCAAAGTCACCTTGTCTTTGCACCCTATTTTAACCCCATAAACCTTGTTTCATCCCCAATTTGAGTGTAGCCAAGTGGGGGAAACTGGGTGTCAGTTCACAAAGATTTGCAGAATTTTACAAAGACTTGATTTAATAAAGAATACGAGCAGGAGGGAAGGGCACAACAGGGATGGCAAAATCCAAAACTGGGGGGGTAAAACTTGTGTGAGTGAGAACCAACTGGGGTGAGAAAACCAGTTCCAGTTTGGTCCCCTCTTCTTCCTCCTCCTCCTCCGCCCCCCTTCCTTTTTACTATTTTCATCCTGACTATTGCTCCTGACTATTGCTTTCGTCCCCAGTTTTTGCTCAGCACCCCAAGTGAAAACCGTCCCAGGATTTCTAATCCAACAGTAATTTTAGACAGCCAGAATGAACCAGCACCCACCAGTGCACCATCCACGGGATGCCCATTAATGGATGAACCATCAACTCAAATGGATAAACCTCAACCTCAGTTAACATCTAGTTTCACCTTGGTAACCCATTCTATCAGAAGTAGGTTCTATGTACAGGTAAGATGGGTAGAAAAATACGTGACTACTAGATAAGTAGATGGTTTACAGTTTGCACATAGTTAAGGGCTATTTTTTTACTACCTACCTACCTACCTACCTACTATTCAGTTACTACTAGTAGTAGGTAGTAAAGAGCACAACTTGAGCATGGTTAGCTAGGGAATTGGAACCCAACAGAAAAACTATTTCCTGACCACTTACCATCCATCATCCATCCATTGTTCATGGTGTGCTGGCTGGTGGGTGCGGGTTCGCTCTGGACATTTTAGACTAGTGACTTTACCCCCCACATGAACAACACAAATCACAGAACTTCAATTTGGATGAGAAGCATCCTATGTACACATCCATCAGAGGTGTTTTTGCAGCTGTGAATCTGGAGCAGAGGGAAAACAATGGTAATTATGTGGAAACTCTTCGTGAGATGTACAAACAGAGGAGATGGATTACATACATGCTTTGAAACATAAGAAAAAGGATTTGAAGAATTGTGGGGGGGGTGTAAGAATGCTCACAGATATGGACACTGAAGTTCAATGCACAGTTTGAGACAGACATGCGCCACTGTCGTGTTGTCTCTTTTTGCTTTTTTCTCAACAATGGTATAGTGGGAGAGTAGTAACTTTGGACTTCCAAATGAAGCCAAGAGAGCCTGAGCGGGACTTATGCATGCGTCTGCTCTCGTCTTTCTTCTCCTCCTTTTTGCCATTCTTTTTCATAGCTTCATCAAAGTCCAATCTCTCTCCCTGAGAACAGCTGATGAGAGGAGCGGAGTGTGACAATACACTGTCCTTTTGCCGCTGCTCGCGGAAATGCTGCAGCAGCTTTTGAGCTTTGTCCTGGCCTCTTGGATTGCCACTCACTGAGAGTGAAACAAGAGCAGGAATAACACCCTCCCGTAACACTAGCTGACTGTGCTGAGAGCTATTAGTACAAAGCAACAACAGGGTGGCTGCGGCATGTTCTTTCTCCTTGATACTTCCTGTCTCAAGAATCTCAGCAAGCATAGCAACACCCCCCTCAGTTCGTGCTATAGTAGATCTGCCTTCTTCAATGGAAGACAGGTTGTATAGTAGTGCCACACATTTCTCTAAAAGATCAAGCTTCCGGAGGCTCAGCAAATGGACTAGAATTGGGATGGCACCTGCCCGCACAACGCGGGGCCGGTTGGCCAGAAATATGGTCAGATTGTACAAAGTGATCAATGCATCCTTCCTTGCCTGGTTTGAGCCTGAGATCAAGAGCTGCACCAGCAGTGGGATTGCTCCTGATGAACCTATACATGCTTTGTTCTCATTCAAACAGGAGAGGGTGAGCAGTGCTGCCACGGCAGCTTCTTTGGATGCACGACTTGATTCAGCTTTCAGCAACTCCACAAACAAGGGCACTCCTCCTGCACCAACCACAGCCGCCTTGTTCCTACACAGTTTTCCAAGCAAGGGAGCAAAATCAGCTTCCTAGTGAATGCATGATTTCACTGCACACGTCTAGACGCTGAAGTCTCACTGCTTGATTTGAATGACATGTCACATCCTACATGATAAGATAAATGTAGCAAAGTCAAAGTTTCATCAGATTGTAATGCCAAACCACATGAGCCCTCATGGCTGTTGTGACATCTACTATTCAGATTCATATTCCTCTGCTATCCCAGGTCATGAATAGAGTGATTGAACCAGTCTTACCTGTCGTCATTGATGGCTACATTCAGAAGTGCAAGGGCCCCAACTTCCTGAGCACTATGATCATCTGTACCGATGGTTGCACCAAGAAATGCTACAAGTGCTGGAATGGCACCTGCATTTCCAATACGAGTCCTTGCCCTTGCATTGCTCTTGGCTAAAACTCGGATTTCTTCAGCTGCTTGGCACTGAAGGTGCAGAGACCCATCAGTGAGGTCTGCCATCAGTCGATCAAAGTGCTGTAACCATTGTTCATCACTTAGCTCATTTAACTCTCCTTGTCGCTCTACCAGCCCACATGAATGTGTCATTCCAGCCTTGCAGATATCCCTGCAATTTCTGATACATCCAGCTCCTGCCCCAGAGTCAAGGTCTTGGCCAGAGGGCTCCGATGCCTTAGCACCTTCCTTTCCATCAGCTTCATTGTGAGCATCACCAGCAGGCATGTGATCCTCCGTGGCCACTCTTGCCTCCTTCAGCTGCTCTCCACTTCCTGCCTTGACATGCTCAGAGGTGGACAGGAGCTCCCACCTCCATGAAGTAACTGGGGAAGGGGGTGGAGAAGGGGGCTCAGGGACACCTATTCCATGGGCCTCACACCAGCTGGCAATCAGACCCTTGACACAGTAGTTGGGAGTAAGATTGAGGTGTGACAACCTCTGCCGAGTCTTTGGACATGTGACATGGCCTTCCTGTAAACACACCAAAATACACAAGCCAGTTTAACAAATTTGTTACCCTCATCCAGTAAACAAACTATTCCATGTAGCAGATGTACACACAGTCAGAGGATGGATATAGACCTGACAACAATACCATGGTCTGCCAGTAGATAATATGAACAGTTCAATATTCTAGGCCGAAACTTACTTGGAACCACTTTTCAATGCAGACTCGCTCATATGTTTGGCCTGATGATACTATCACAGGGTCGGACATAAGCTGTAGTGATATGGGACAGCGGAGTTCTTCTGGTGGCAAAGGGATCCTTGGAGTTCGTGGTGAATTGGAACAATCTTGTTCCCCATGATTATCCACAGATGGGTTGGAGCCGATATCTGAGCAATGGCATTCAGCACAATGAAGATAGGATTGGAAAGATCGCAATAGTTGACCATTGACTTCTTCTCCAACCGAGAGCTTGCCTGATGATCCCCAGCCACGATCTGAAACAAGCCACCTTGCAGGTTCTCCTGTGCCTTGCAAGTCATTTTCCATGCGCAAAACATTGTTGAATTTCTTCATCAGCTGCAGTATGTGAAGTGTAACTGCTTCTTTCCTACTGTCTTCTTCATACCGGGCTCTATCAAGCAGGCACTTTAGGGCATGTTTTTCAACCAGTATAGCATCAGCAGAGACCAAGCCCAGCTGGATAGCCAACTGTCTGAAAGTCTCCTGCTCTGCTTGAGGGTTCTCATATTGTGCTCCTTTCTGTTTCTGCAATAGCAAAGAAATGATATCTGCTCCAATTTGCTTCTCAACTGGATCCAGCTGGAATTGAGTTTGGCTCAACTCCACTTGAATCGCTGAAATCTGTGCACACAATTCAGTTTTGGAATTCAATCTCCAGTTGTCACTATGAACATTGCTGTATTCCTCTCTGTTCTTTCTGCCTGCACATGCATTAATAATGTATTTGCTTCCATTTCCTTTCAATTGCCTGTTATGTTGTCTTCCCAAAATTCCATGAGGAAGGAACATGTGAACTCTGTGGGGACAAACCTGAGCACCAAGTTCCTGTGGAACCAGAATTGAAATCCGTCTAAGACTTGACTCCAACTCTTCTTTGACTTCCTGAAATCGTGAGAGCATGGTCTCCCCCTTTATTGCCTGCAAGCAACTCAATCACATGCAATTAAGAAGTGCAATCATCCAAGCCACCTGTAGAAAAGAGAAAATTGATGAATGATTGGCCAATAGGGAAGTCATGCAAAGAACAATAGGTCAGTGCAGCAGGAACATTGTCCATTCCTGCCTGTGTCCTACAAGACACCACTGACAAAATCTTAGAGTAAAGACCATGTGAACAGCTCAGAGATTGACAGAGAAAAACCATAAAGAGCTGGTGATGAAAGCTACCAGGTAGAGCTTGCTGGAATCTGCACAATACTGAAGGAGGGAGCGGGCTTTGTCAAGGGCCAGTTGCAGCGCACAGAGAGCTTGGACACCTGATTTTTGAAACCAAGTGCGTTCCACATCCAATGCAGGTCCCAAGCCTTGCAAACGCTTCACAAAAACTGCCAACTTGCCACATAATCCTCCATGTAGCTGCAAAGAGGTCACAACTTTTTTTTAGTTGGACACATTTTTACAAGCAAAAAAGAACTCAGTGACTGTCCCAACACTGCCCACAAAGTCATGACCCACTGCAAGGAAACATGTCTTCAAGATACTCCCATTGAACTGGAAACTGGAATTCACACTACTTGGGCTTCAAAGAGCAATAATCTGCCAAACTTCTAGCATATTGCAGGGACAAGATAAAGGACATGGGAAGGTGCTACCTGGGTAGGTTTGGCAACAGGACTCTGCACCAGACTCTGTGGGGTTGAAGCATCCATCACTCCCTGATATAACTCACACCCTGCTTCATAGAAACCATCAAAAACTGGGACTAATGATCACTTCACATTCCACCCAACTAATCCATCATCCACAAACACAGCAGATTCAACAGTCATATTGAGAACTGCTTTTCTTCTTGTCCATGTCTTTACAGTAATAGAGAGAAACCCAAATATGATACTTGGAACTGTGTTGCTGATATGAGAATGTGTACCAGAGTCTTCCATGAAGGTGAGACTCAATTGTGAGACTCTATCTCGCTGTCTGTAGGCAGGTCTTCCTGCAAACACAAAACAATGATCAAAGAGCTTTGAGCTGTGAAACTACACAAAGTCTGCTGTAGGACTGAACCTAATAAGTCACAGCTAAGAATGTGGCCAGAAAAAGCTTCTGAGAGAAGAAGGTAAATTGAGTGTTATCTTTCTTGTCAAACACAAAATCTGTACTTAACTGAAGACTGAAACAGCACCCAAACATGCACTCGGCACTGAAACATCACCGAAACATGCAAGGCTGATTGCAACTCTCCAGAAGGAGGCTTATTGGGTGTTACAGTCCAATTTACTAAATCTGGTGTGCTACAGGGGTGGATGGGTTTACCTCATATCTCAAACATCTCCATTGACACGTTTGCTTGGCTGAGGCTAGCAGAGCTTTTTTTCCTTTCTTACAACAATCTTGTAGTGCATCTCTTCTTCGTCTGCCTCTTCTTCTTCTGCTTTTGTGAATACTTCCTCCTACACCCTAATAAAGAAATCTGCAACAAGAAAGAACCAGCTGCAGTAATACCATAGTAGTTTGTGGCTTCCCTCTTCTGACTGATTTCAAAGATGGCTGCCCAGCCAGGGCAATCAAGCTCCCTAAGGATTTGTAAGAAAGGAAGTCCAGAATATTATTATTTAGAATGCTTCTCCACGGTTTTGCTTTCAATGATTTACTGAATTCCCGTTTTGCTCTGAACAACCAACAAGCTCTCTTTCCTCGCTTTCTTGCTTCAATGCTGTGCTCTTATTATTGCTGCTCTTGTTGCTTCCTCTCCGTTTTGCCCTGCTGCTAAATTTCTAAAGCTCCCTGATAACTGACGATGTGATTGATAGCTTCAATCCTCCTTATCTGGAGTGCCTGAAACATGTATAGTACAGGAATAGCGATCGCTCTCAATGTCCCTCTTCTCTCTCCTCTTTCGCCACAAGGGATTTCGAGCCACACACGTTCAGATCGTCTCCATCTCCCTCACCGAACTGAGACAGCAGATTTCGCAAATTTGCCGCACGATGATCCTCCTCAAGGTAATCCGTCCAAAGGAAAATTCCTGCGACAAACCGATTCACATATTGACGATGATACACCTCCTGTGCTCCTTCTTCTAAGACTCTTCTCCTTGGTTGCAGGCCCTAGTAACGCCTTTAAATCATCCCTCCCTCCCTCCCTCCAACAAAACAGCTCCAAAACCACAGCAAGCAGGGCACGCAAGCAATCCGGTAACTGCCCGACCAATCTTCTTCCGCTTCGCTGTGTTTTTTTCTTGGTTTGTTTCTCCTCTCCACACCTCTAACTCTACGGAAAACAATACTTCCTCAACAAAGATCTCTGCCAGAAAAAGGGAAAAAAACAGAAAAAGAAGGTGCTACACACAAAAATAAACCCCGCAAAAGAAAGAACAAACAACAACTCTCCTCGATCACTGTTTCTTTCGATCCTTCTCCTCACGAAGCGCTTACAATTCCCTTCTCCTTATTCATCCTTCCGTCTTTTTAACCAAGCAACAGATCCTAAACTAAAAAAAATTCTGTTCCAAACACAGACACACACAAAAAACTTCAAAACAAAAAAATATCGAACGCACCAGAAATCTAGTCTCAAAACAACAAGAACAGAAAGAAAGAAAGAAAAACAAACAAACAAACAAACAATCAAACACACAAACAAAAACACGTACTCCACTCGCAAAGTTCTTGTGAATTTGCTGTCTCTGGAAGAACTAAAAGCACGAACCAAAAAGGAATTGAAACAAAAGAGAATTGAACAATGAATTATTTTTGGTAAGCAAATAAGTACCTGTGTTGTTGTTGTTGTTGTTCTTCTGTTGGTCTATTACAGACACCAAAAGAAGGCTGTTGTCGGAAGCTTTTTGCTCTTCTGCTGCTGCTGCGATTGCTTGGCCTCACAAGCTCCTCCTGTAGATGTGTATGCAATTGGGAAGAAGAGAGCGGGAGAGGGACGACGACGACGACGACGACGACGAAGGAGACGGAGACGAGGCGAGCGCCGCTGAGAGAGAGAGAGAGAGAGATCGTAATGAGCTTTTCACGGGGGGTTTGGGGGTGGATTCGAACTCGTGACCAGTCCGCGTTGCTACCTACCTACCTGCTTTATGAAACCATGATTTTCTTTTTCTTTTTTTTTTTCTTTTTTTCCTGTGGCGAATTCAAGTGGCATGTTGTGAAAATTATTTTGGAAAAAAAGAATATTTTTTTTATAATTTGCAAAATTCTCTGTTTGAAAAAAAAAATTTGGGCAAGGAAATGAATTTTTAAAAGTTTTTTAAATCGTCAAAATTTGTCACAATTGTTGTCAACAATAATATGAGAAAGGGTGGTGAAGGTTTTCTAAACTTTTGCAATTTTGAATTTGGCTAAATATACTTACTTTACGGATGCTCAACACTTGAGCAACATCACAATATTTAAATAAATAAATAAATAATTAATTAATTTAAAAAACCCCCCCCCAAAAGTAGAAGTTAGGCCCAAGATGGGAATCAATTTAAATTTTATTTATTTTATTTTTTTTGGGGTATTTGAATTAGGTTCCTAGGTCGGTCCTAACCCATTGTTGTTGCATCCGGGTGGATTCGTCTTCATTCATGATTTTGTTTGAGCTTACATTGTGTTGCTTGTTTTGAATCATTCATTCCAAGTAAGTAACAATTTCATGTGTTTCAAATAAGACGATTTTTTTAAGGTTTAGGGTTTAGGGGTTTTTTTTTGGTTTTAGGGGGTGGAAATCTTTTGATTGGG
>Ga0116231_10001077_pt1 | contig 54155 bp, 40 predicted proteins | sample S1TSphgellanicum_2_FD_89695 | JGI IMG/M metagenome (GOLD analysis project Ga0116231, IMG submission 89695) | Host-associated microbial communities from peat moss isolated from Minnesota, USA - S1T2_Fd - Sphagnum magellanicum MG | ecosystem: Host-associated > Plants > Peat moss > Unclassified...
AAAAAAAAAAAAAAAAAAAAAAAAAAAAAAAAAAAAAAAAAAAAAAAAATAGAATGTGAAAAAAAGTGAGGACCAAAAAAAAAAAAAAATTAAAGGGAAAAAATTTGAACTCTATGACCCAAATCCAAAATCTAAAGAACACAACACACACAACCTTTGTGAACATAAATGAAAAAAACACAAGCAGAAAAGCTAATGTATGAAAGTGCATTTTATAAAAAAAAAATTAGGGTTTTTTGGAAGTGGCAATTGGAATGTGACGCCTCCACTTAACCCTATTTTTTTCACATAGGATTTTATTAAGACCTTTACCCAAGTTAAGGATCAGACCTTAACCAGGTTTCATTATTTTTATTTTTTAAAAAAATTAATTGGTTATCACCATTCGATTCTCACACAAGTGAGAACTGATGATCTAGTTTTCAAGTAGGGTATCATTCAATGTGATACCCCGAAGGGTTCAAACTTTGATGCTCGGTTGATGCTCGGCTGATGCTTGGTGATATTTGTGATACTTGCCCAACATTGGTATTAACATATGCCTTAACATCAAGAAACTTAACCAATAAACCTTAACAAGAAATAAGTCTTGAACTAAATTTAAAAAGTGAAATAACTAACATAATAACATATTTCTTACTAATGACAACTAATAAAAATTATTTATTTGAATTTCAATTTTAAACAAGTTTTGTTCAGTCAAACCTTTGTTGCAATATTAGTGTTTCAAAAAAATGAGTTCCATGTATTGAAGGATGTCAACCACCCATGGGACTTGTTTCAAGGTTGAGTTTCATGTGGGTTGTTAAAGCCTTTTGCATTTCTTTATGAGTAAATCATCAAATAAGATTTGCACTTGTAAGATTATTTAATTACACTAATAAGCAAGAAGTTTTGATGAAAGCAAAAGGAAAGTATATTAAAATTTCACATTCTTTTTATCTCCTTGGAATTTTTACAATTCTTATTCATTTGTTTGATTTTTAATTCTACATTGTGCAAGTTAAGGTATTCTACCATATTTTCATAAGCTTTCCTACTTCTATGCCCTATAAAACCCCCCCATTTTGATGACGTTGTAAACATTATATGCATAAGTCTCAATGGCTCTTGACATGCACTATAATTATGGAAGATATTTACACTTAAAAACAACAATTGCAAAATTAAATGGTGATTAATGATTATATATTTAAATAAGTTGTTATGTATCTTTCATTGCACCATAACTTTATTTCAAGTTGTGGTATCATAGAGAGGTGGTGACATTATTAGGTGCCAAACCTCTCTCCAACATGTTCAACATTTCTTGGTTGCACATTACACTTAGTGTTGCAAATGTGAAATATTTTAAATGAATAATTGTGCAACAAATGGTATTCATGTAGGCAACTAAATTGGATAATAAGTTTAACAAGTTATGTTATAAGGAAGAACTACACATTGATAAATTTGCCATAGGTTTATAAATAGGACAATTTATTATCAATTTTCAAAAACTCATATATAAGTCAAAACGAGTCCAAAAAATGAACTATAAAGTGAATTTTTTTAATTTTTAAAAATTCTTTCACCCATATTATTCTTTTTAAAATTACATTAAATGATTAGGCAAAGTAATAAAACATCCTTATCCGCATGAAAATAGGGTAGGATTGTGTGGCATGATATTTCTTCTTTTCATGACATATGATTATATAAATACATGTAAAGACTTTAAAGATTCAAGGACAAGAGTAGAGAGGAGGGCCATGTATGGCAAGGGTTAAACATAAGGCTTTTCCAACTTGATGCTAAACTTTTGTGCATTTTTGGAATCTTCTTATTATTGGGGGAAGGTTGATGGAATACAATTCCTAGTTGGTGATGCACCTTTTGATTTGGAATTTTGTTTCATGCAAGCAAGAAAATATCACATCCAAATGCTTGAAATTTTTGTTTTAGAAACAAATTTTCAGCTCAATGAACTTTTGCAAAAATCGCTTTGTATGACTAAATTTTGGCCAAATTTATATAAGTCCTCACCATAAGACTCTATCCAAATCTCTATAAAACTTCTTTATGACTTTCACTTGTTCCTTTTGATTTTCCCATTGATTTGTGTTTAATGTCTTATTTGATCATGAATTGTTTAGTATAATACCATTCCTACCTATGTTACAAAACAACCAACAAATGTTGTTTATGATCTTTCTATTGACATTTTACACCAAGGAATGCACCCTATGAGGCAAAATGTGATATATGGGTTTAAGGTTGAAACCTTAAACCCTTAGACAAAAAGCAAGGTACCATGACATTGTAAAACAATGTGTAGTATGGAGGATCCATCATTATGTATGTATATGTACATTGGTTTTGGGAAAATTTCAAATGGGAAACTTAGTCTTCATTTAGTGTTAAAAATATGCACTTGAATTATAGTCAATTAAAGTTTTTTTCCCTTCCTAATATCGAGTTGATATTTGTAATAAAAAAAAATGTGTCAAGAAAATGAACTACAACAAAAGAAGCATATTGCTCAAAACATTGTTTAACTTATTTTGTTATTTTCGAGCTTTATGATATACACTTTTTGTCAACTTTTGTTTGCCTCTCGAGTATCTAGTTGTTAATTTCCCCATCATTTTGAACATCATGTTATATTCCTAAAAGTGGCTTCCAATTTGAATAGTTGCTTCAAATATGGGGTGACAAAAAATGTTTGAATTTATTGCAAATATTATGTAATTGAGTACTATGTTCTAGAATATTTGTGCACACTAAAGTGACACAATTTATAATAGAAAGGTTTCAAAAATTGAATACTTACTTTACATGCCAAATTTAACTAAAGAAAATTTGCCTTATTTTGTGGACTTTAATTTTAAGAAAGTTGGAATGTGAGGATCAACCTTTTTTCTATTGTCAAAATTTCCTAAAAAAGATAATTAAAAAAATTTAAATTAGAATTTATTTTTTTGGAGGATTTTAGTTGCTAGGAATGAAAAATAAAATGAAAATCATCAAATTCATATATTTGCTTTTCAATGTGGCTTCATGTGGACTCAAACGAGTATCATTTGGCCTATCCACAAATTTTCTAGACTCCCCAATCTACATTGAATTTTTTTTTGGAAGGTCACTTATAATTTTAATAAAAATCACATTAGTTCACAATAAGGCATCTGATTATTAGTTTGGAAATTAAATTCAATAATTTAAAAAAGAGTAAATAAGCCCATGAATATCATTTTATAGTTTTTTTTTCATTCATAAGTAAATTTAGATATTTTTCCACAATCAAAATTGTACAATATTTATAACATAAAAATATATATTGACATTCATCCCATTTATGATTTTTGATAACAGAACAAAACATTGTGTTCACAAAGGGTACTCAATATATCATGTAGTGCTAAGAAGATCTCAATTTGCTGAATTCACATTTGTTGCATATATTGTGAATTATGCCTCGTGTTTTTTCCAACCAACACAATGTACCATAGAAACATTGTGCTCCCACATTTGCATTATAATATGATTTGAAAAAATAGGATATATTGCTTTCTTGTGATGCTTCAATAACTATTTGCTTACAACACTCTTTGCATACATGACAAAGTTTTTGAAATAGAAAGATCATAATATCATTCACACCACTTTACTACTTGAGGTTTTGATTGACTATTTTTTGTTGAGATGCTTGAATGAACAACTTTCTTATGATTTGTGCATATCTAGTATTTACAACTTGCTTTTATATTAAATTAGCCAAAAAACCTTGTATTGAAAATGTTATGAAAGTCTCAAATGTCATATTGGGATGTTTTCATAAAACCACCCAAAAACTTCTATTACTAGTTACACACGTTCATTCCAATTTGTTTTATTGTATCCTCTTCATCCTCCCTCACATAAGCAAATTCAAAGTACCCATCCCTTGTCCATGATATATTCCATGTTCACGTCATTGCCCCTTCAAAATATCCCTCCCTTATCCACGATGTACTCCATATGCTCACTTCATCAAGCCCCTTCAAAATATCCATTCCTAACTAATGGTAACTTAAAGCACATTGATTCTTCACGAATGTTTTTTTTAACAAATTTTTTTTGTAGCCAAAATGGCAATCATCTATAGAAGATGAAGAAAAAGTGGCTATCATCTATAACCAAATCTAGCTATAAACCAAATATGAAATAAAAATCCTTAATCAACTTTATATATTTTAGTTACACATTAAAAAATCAAGTATTAAAATACAGTGAAATTTTTCTATTTTATTTTTTTGGCAATTGAAAAACTCCAAAATCACTTGAATTTTAATTTTAATTTTCATTTTTTGATGAAATTTTGCCAATCAAAAAAAGGTTATGAATCTCCACCCACACTTCCTGTTTGGGCTTATGCCAATGTTTATCACATCCAACATAAAATGTTAATTATTTCCCCATCCCATAAACATGAAAAATGAACATTATAAAATTTAAAAGCCACCCTACTTGGGCCAATCAAAAGCAATCATTTATTTTACTAACCCTTTTGAAAATAATTGTATTCTATATATCATATTGATAAGTGCAAACCCAATCTCATATTGTTCAAAATGTTGTGCTTTTTCATCCAAAGTTTTGTATACGTACTATTATAAGGTTGTTAGTTGAGACATTCTTAATGATTTGAAACTTCAAAATAGTTAAAGAGTACAATTCAACAAAAGTACTGCGTTGAGGCTATTATATTGCAATCGGTGGAAATGCTCTTACCAATGGAAACTTCAAATTAGGTAAAGAATACACTTCAACAAAAGTATTGTGTAGAGGCGATTATATTGCAATTGGTGGAAATGCTCTTAATGATGGAAACTTCAAATTACACCATTAAATTACATGGCTATTGCACAAAAATATTTTGCTTCCAAAACCACTACCATCACCACACTTGTTCTTCATTTTCAAAATAAAAAATCAACAATGATACATTGCTTCTATGTATTAACAAACCTACATTTCATTTATGATTGCATTTTCAAATGTGCCTAACAAGTATCACTTACAAAAAGCCGGGTTTCTACAACCTTGACATATGATCTAAACTTTCTTCTTCTTCTTCACACTTTATATGTGTCTCTAAACGTGCCTTATGAATGTCGCATTGTCACCTAACAAAGGGTAGGTAAGTTCCACAACCTTTTTGACAATTCTAACCTTTGTTGGCTTTGGGGGAGAGATTGGACTTGTTGGAAGATTTGGGCATAGACATAGAATTTTGGTTCAAACTTGACTGAATCTGTGAGTGACATTTGGAGTACTATGTGTGTGCAAATGATGGATGTACATGTTCCATTAAAGTGCATGAATCTTGATGAGGAATTCAAGTTCTAGGTAAGGAAATTTTTTAGTTTGAAGTTTGAACAAGTGTTTGGTATGTGTATTGATATGGAAGAACATATTAGCTTGCTATCATTTGAGGCAATACCACCACTAGACTACTAGGAACTTGAGATAATACCAACCTCATATTAGTTTTATATCAATCTCGATACCATGTTTATATTAGTGTTAGGTAATTCGATAGGTGAGAACCATCATTTCTAGTTTTGATTAGTAAAAACCAAATTGAAATTGGGTTTGATTTTTGGAATTGGAATTGGAACCAAAACCAAGTTCTTGATTTTTTAAGAAAAATTTCAAAACCAGATTGAAACTGGTTTCTTGATTTAAAAAAAAATCCACAACTGAAACTAAATTCAAGATTTTTGAGATTAAAGGGGGGAAAAAAAAACCTTGAACCAAGGTTAACCATAAGTTAACCACCAATTTTGGTCTGAGTTACTTGGAATCAAACCAGAACTGGATCTGCTTTTTTGAACCAAAACTGAAACCTGAATTATTATTATGTTTTTTGGTGGGGGGGAAGAATCAGACCAGGAACTGAATCTAGGTTTCATTTTTGGTGTGAAACTGGAACCAAAAACACTCTAATTTATTATATAGAACTGGAACCACAGCTTCTTCATAAAAGTCAAGAAACACCGAACACTGGTTTATAATCTATACCTAACTCATATCAGGCACAAATCAGTCTGGGGCCCGCGACCAGACAAGTCCAATACCAGGTTGATATGAAAGTGTTGAAAAAGATCCAATACCAGTCCCAGTACCAGGCTGATATGAAAAGACTCAGTACAAATATTGGGCTGGTATTGAGTACTTAGAGCATCTCCACCGGTGCTCAGTATCTGACTCCAGAAAGTAAAATTTATTGTGAAAAAGTCAAAATGTGCCGATTTAGCTCAGAAAATTGGTTTTTCTGCACTAAATTTGTGCAGCTTGCTACGGCTGGTAAAAGGCGCAACACAGTTGTGCACCTCCAAAAAAGAGTGTAATAAATTGGAACCAACTGCGGCTCAGTATTTCTGATTGGTTGATCATAATGATTGGTCCAGGTGGTTTGCTATTAGTAGTTCCGACGTATATGCAGTTGTAGTTACAATTTTATCGGTGGGGTTGCCAAAAAAAAAACAGCTAAATTTAGACATTTAATTTTATTATCCAGAGTGACATACTGAGTACCAGTGGAGATGGTACACACTAGTACAACACTGGTTTGATTCTATTATAAAGGACAAGAAAAGTATGCTATTACCTGCTCCTTCTTCTTCCTGTTGGAAACTTCCTATTGGAAGTTGGAAGTATCTCAAAGAGAAGAAAAAAGGTTGTGTTCAAAAGGATTGATCATTCAGAGTGTTTTGTCAGTGAACCAAAAAACAAAGTGCCAATCACACAAAGTCTAAGTTACTTCAAAGCATTCCATTCTTCCAGGAAATATCTAAGTTCACTGATCAGATCACCCCCTGTAGTGATGATCTGAGCTTCACCAAGAGTCCACCCATTTCCATTAAACTTCAAACTTATTTGCTCCTCTTTGGAAGAAGAAGAGTTCTTTTTTTTTTGGGGTCAACAATTCTGCAACTACTTACTTCGAACTCAAAAAAAATTCCATCTAGAGTTTTAAAGTAGACTTTAGTTTCTCCTCTTCTGAAAGACAACCATCATCATACGGTAGTTGTGGCATGTTTGAATCTCATGACATTGTTTTTTGAGTTTTTGAGTCTTGAGTCTTGAGTTTTGACTATATTGTTAGAGACTTGGTGTCAGAGTGATTGCTCTTTTGAAGTTTGGACTGACATTATTTCTGCAACAAAGAAATCATATGCTTGACTTACTAGGACTGAGTGGGTGTGAAAGGGCTTTTTTTTTAATATTAAAAAAATTGACTTCAATTTTGTGAGGGGGGTGGTCTGCCAATCATCCACCATAGGACTTTAGCCAAATTTGGCTACAGGTTAGAGAGGAAAGTAGAAAGAATAAAATAAAAATATGGTGATTTCAAAAAACAAAAAAACCTTGAAATATTGCGACTTTGGGTCATTTTTCCCCCCCCCAAAAATCTCTGTATGGGTTGCACTTTAAAAAAAAGAAAAAAAGGAGGATGCAAAATTTCACCACGAAAGAAACAATTCTTTGCAATGGAATTTTCCATTTGTTTCTAAATAAATAAATAAGCCTTTTTCTACTTTCCTCTCTTGGACTTGTAACCAAATTAATTTGGTTTAAGTCCTCTTGTGGAAGATAGTCAGACCACCATGGTACCTCACAAAATTGTAAAAGAAAACACTGGTGTGATGTCTAGGTATCGAGCTTTGACATTAGTGTAATGTCTTGTAAACCCTAAACCCTAAAACTGTAGTAGGAGAAGCCATTTTTCTGTTTTGCATTGAAAAGTTTTAAGTTTCTCGAGGTTTTTAGATATGCAATTTTGTAAAAATATGCCAACATCATTAGCAAACTAGCCACTTACGAGCTCCACCCGTGAACTGAAAAGAGATGAAAAGCTTGTCAGTTTGGTTTTGAAAATGGGTTTGGGATAGCATATTTTTGCATAGGATGTGATTGGTAAGCACAAGTTATGGTCCACTTGTTTTTTTGCTATTAGAAATCTCTGTTTTGTAGAGTCCCATTTTCAAGTTTATGGGTGAGGCTTGGGATATCTGTTTATTTATGAAAGAAGGTTGTTTGTTTGTTTTGTTCATTATTTGTTATGATGAGATTTCTCAAAGCATAACATCTTTTGTCACATTCTTTGTACCATTGGAAAGCTCTTGATGAGTAGGGGTGCACCAAGTTGTTTTCATGATGTCTTAACCTATGATGTAATAGATATTGAATAATGAAAGAAAACAATTCATTGAAAATTAGTGAGTAGGACTTAGTGAAGGTGTGGGAGATATTGAATTTTCAATAAAAATTGAATTAAATTACCCCCAAAAAAAAGAAATATTATTTCACAATTGGGTTCTATCATCATGGTCCTATTCATACTTGGAACAATTATATGATCAAGTTCACACTTGAGCCAATGGCACATGTCACACTAATGTAAATAAGTAGTAATTAATGTGAGAAATACAGATACAAGCCTTGATATGTAGTAGTATGGGTGGAGCTGCTCTAAGCTTTAATCAACAACAAAATCTGTGAGGATCTACATTGGATTCACCTTGTGATCCTTGACTAGTTCTTGGTTCCATTGCCAAAAGCTGCAAAATCACAACAATTAACTACTACATGGATTCTATGGTGATGAGAATATGTAGCTTATCTCCTATAGAACATTGGTGACTACAAGTATTGTTTTTGGGCCAATTTTGTGATGTAGCCAAAGTGGCAATCAACCATAGAAAGAATTTAGCTAAATTCATATATAAACAAGACATAATTTTCAAAATATAACATTCTTCCACATTTTTGGCTACCTATGTGAAGTAAGTTTAGTAATCTCGCAAGTTTTCTTAAATGTTTCTGGCAATTGAAAATCCCATAAATCATTTCATTTTTTTAATTTTGAAAAAATTTCTTGGCTAAATTTCGCTAGAAAAAAGAGGTTGAAAAGAGGTGAAGAACTCTCAAGGGTATCTACAAGTAAATCTATTGATAGTTGTATTGATTAGTTGCAGGGGTGTGTACAAAGTTATTTAAAAATTATTATTATTGTTGGTAAGGAGCCTCTTTGATTCACATCACAAAATAAACTCACACTCTAGACATTCCCAAAGTAGAAATTTTGTAGTCTTTCTCTTTGGTCTAGCTCTCTACCCGTTATTATGCTAAATTTTTAGCGAAAGGATATGAGATAAAGTGTGATGGTATTGGGAGCAGCTTGGGAAATATACACTGGGAGCATCATTGGGAACCTCTTAGGTGCACTTTGAGCCTTGTTCTTGGATGAATGATTCCTAAAACTGTTGGTTAATCTCCCTTCCTAAGAGCATCTCCACCAATGTTCAGTACGTGACCCTCCATTGGAAATCTCGGATGAGGCTCACGAGGAGGAGGAACAATCCACTGAATTCTCGCTGGAAGATTTGGCTATAGGACCCTGAAAGTATGCAAAAATTTCAGAGCCCTCGAGGAGCCCTACTGAATTGTTTCTGATTGGGTAGATGGTTTGATTGGTCCAAGTGGTTTGCTATTATTAGTCTCCCACCTATTTATTTCCAGTCCCAGCAGTTTCAGTTTTAGGGATGGGGTTGGAAAAGAGTTAGTAACTCAAATTTGGATGTGAGAAATATGTTTGGAGGGGTCACATACTGAGCCTTGGGTATCTATTGAACTAGTGGGTGCCCGTGACCTTTGGCCACTGTGAAGTCCCCCGGTTTCTTTAAACTTGATTCGCGTTTTAGTTTTTTTTAGAAACTTTTAACTTTTTATTATTTATTTTTATGTGTTTTCTATTTTTATTATTATTTTGTGATCATCCAGCCGGACGAAATTTCATCCATCCCCTTAATTGGGACGGACAGTAGCTAAAAGAAAAAAAGCTTCCCCAAAATCTGTCTCATCATCAAGTCAGATGGACATTTCATCCATCCCCTTAATCGGGATGGACAGTAACTAAAAGAAAAAAAGCTTCCCCAAATCCGTCCCGTCATCAAGTCGGACGGACATTTCATCCATCCCCTTAATTCACTTAAAACCTAAAAAATAAACATAGAGTCAAATTTTGATCTTTTGCCAGGTTCAATGTTGGGTGAAAATAATTCTAGATTAACAAAACATGCAAATTCACTTTGTAGCTCAAAAGTTGGGTTCAACAATGTGGGTTACAATAAATTTGTCTTCTTATATTCTTTGAAGAATTCTTGAGGGATTTAGGTCCATCATTCCGATGCTGAAATTCTTGCACGGCATATAACAAACAAACAAACTTCGTCAAAACTATTCTACACACTATTCACCTAGCAAGCGGAGGAGGAGGGCCTACAAACGCACCTCCACACTTGCTTTTGATGCCACGCTTCCACATTGCCTCTTGGTCTTCGTATGTTTTCCATTTTCTATTGTGGGTAGGTGGGGTACAACTACTACTATTAATTACTATGACACTTCTTCACCACACGTCAAGACCGAATGTGTGTATATGTCTTGGTGCCTTTTGGTCTCCTCATCTCTTGTGTGAACATGAAGGAAAGACTAAAGAGAAAATCGGATACACTAACGTCAACCCAATTGTTTGGGCGGTTGCTATTGTTTTTCAATTTTTTAAGGGTGGGGTTGGGAAGTGGGTAGGAGTATTACTTTGGGGTTGGGGACCACGTGCATCACAAACCTATCCAAAATCACAATTGAATAATTTGCATTATTTTGCGGCTCATTTGCCCCTCCCCCCACAAAAGCCAACATTGCATTAGGAGAGTTCATGTGTAGTGGTTGTTTACAACATATAACAAAACTATCAAGGGCTTTTGAACTTCTTTGTTGTATTAAACCAAAAATGGAATCCAATAAAACTCAAGATTTAAGCAAAAGTAATCTCCGGTTTTGGTAGATTCTACTTAGTACAATTTTAACGGGTCAAGATATTGTTGCAATTTGAGGAAATTTCTTTCAACTAACTTCATTAGACACAAATGTTGTGATGCCATATGCTTTTATGCACCCCGATAAAGAGGGAAAACAAACCAAGGGAGTTCAAGAAAAAAAAGGGGTGTGGCATAAAAATTGCGGCGGTAATGAGAATGAGTGTGGGCCAACAAAGTTAGGACCTTAGATCGGGTCCGGATGATTATGTAGACCTAGAACACTAACCCCAAGGCATTGATCTTAGGTCAACAAAGAGCCTTCACTTTACTTCCTTGGGTGAATCCATCTATAAACAAGCACTTTAAAAGGATTTCACACCCAAATTGCTACTCGTTAAGTTAGTTGTACTAGTTGTGGAGGAAGTGCATCCAAATTGATTTTTATTTTTATTTTTGGTGATGGGCCCTATGAACACTCCCTAAATAGAAGATTGTGTAAATTTTCCGCATTGGTCTTGCTATTTATTAATGAAGGAAGGTAGTTTATTTGTTTTGTCGTGTTTGCCAAGTTGAAATCTCCCAATCCACATATCCTTTTGTTACACTCTTAGTCTCGGTCATATTGGAAATCTCTCAATGAATAAGGGTGAACTAAGTTGGTTTCATAATGTTAATCCTCAATGAGAGCTTTCCAATAGTACTAAGAGCTCATTGCTAGCCCTAACTTTCATAAAAAATTGGGTTTGATTCGTTCGACAAAATCGTTCAATATTCAATAACTTTTGTATGGTAGGTCCAAGCACTACCAAATCACCTCATCCACACCTATTCACCAAGGCTTTCCAATGCTTCCGAGAGCATGGTGGGAGGTGCGATGGTTTGGGGATCTCAATGTGACAAACAAAACAAACAACCTTCCATCCACAAAAGTCAATAAGATTATTTGATTTTAAAAAAAAAGATTTTTTAGTTTTAAATTTTTTTTCATATGTAATTTTTTTAAAAAAAATTATAAAAAATATATACTTGTACTAATATATCACATGTTTTATGTTAATCATTGTTGAATGAATATGACTTTTTCAAAATGTGTAAATTTTATTATAAATTTTATTTTATTTTGAAAAATTATCAAAATTTTGAATGTTACCAAACTATGCTAACTATTTTAGATTTAGTTTTTTTGCATAACAAGTTACAACTTTATTTTATATGTCATGTACATTACACCTCATTTACATGAGGTAAGAATTATGAACTTTTAAAATTTTGAGATTTTAAAATTAAAAATTTCATAAAATTTAAGTTGTGAATATTTCTTGAATGTGGGAAATAAGTTATTATCATCTAAATTTTTTTAACATAAAAAATTGTTTTATTGAAAGATTTTTTAATTTTCTTACTTCTTTGCAAAATTGGCTATTTCTAATAAAACCAAAAATTCAATTTAATAAATTTTAAATTTGAATTTTCAACATTCATATTAGTCAACTTAAAATGTCATAAAAATCATGTTTATTATTGTTTGAAAATTTCAAGGACTCTTTACACCTTTTTGGTTTGTATTAGTGTGTTTTGACCTTAGTGATAAGCTTTTAGAAAAAGAAAAGAAATAAAACTGAAATAATGTACAATTTAATAATTGGTAAAATATAAAGGTAGCCTTATCAAGAAGAAGCAAAAAACATGTAGGCTTACTTGCTTTGTAAGGGACCAGAAAAAGTTAAGTGCGTAAGTTTCAAACATCAATTTTGTCCATATAGTTAACTTTGTTGATTTTATGATTTTCATTCATGAAATTCACTTTCCTTCGTTCCATAATTTCATTCACACATTAAATTTCACGAACATGTATGCATCCATCCATGTTAAGATTCATTGGTGGCATAAATTTCATCCATATAGGTACTACCCTTGTGGTTCGTCAATGTCACTTTTTAAGTTCAATTTGATTGTTGAACACCATTTCAATTTTTGGCTATCATCAAAATTTTCCATATGGCAAATTACTTGTGTGCAAAATTTGATCCATGAATATATATATATATATATACCAATTCCATGAGAGAAATTTTTGGGGTTTGGGGTAATAGATTGTTCATAAAATCCATGAACATGTTAGATTTGAAATCATGTTTTGTTTTTGTTGGCCTTGCCTACCAAGGCAAGGATATTGTGTTTAGATTCATTATAGAGTATAGTAGCTCAAGGGATTTTGGCCCCTAGGTAATAGGTCTATTTTTTTGAAAGATGATATTTTGGCTTGTGTTGAAACTTGAGATTAGTTATAAAGTTTTAATATCTTGAAAGATTTTGGTTTCTTGTGGAGGATTTTTGGAAGATTATATTTTTGAATTGGTGAAATATTTGAGTTTCCATAATTCTTCTTTTGCTTTAAAACACTTTTTAATGTAAATGGCCACAATGTGACACACCCCTTGTTGTTGTTATTGGGTTCAAACTTCAATCTTAATCCATCAAATGAGTTTTCAAAGTGACAAATGAAAGAGTAGCACCCCTTTTTTTAAATGGGAAACCGAGAGAAAAAAACATATGTACCAAGCTTATTAGTTGGGTAGGTTAGAGTGATGAACTTGAATAGGTAAACACCCAAATAATAAATAACCTTTATTAATTATAACGTGGGATAACACCCGAGGATGCGCACATTATGGGTGCAAGTCCCTCCCTTGACTACCACCTCTGGGTCCTTTACTTTGGGAACGTTACCGTTCCTATCCTCAAGTGTTATCCTACAAATAATTGAGCCCCCTTCACATGGAACTTCTCTCGGTTTCATACAAGCACTCCCACCACATCATAAATTGCTCTCATAATTTCACTTATGGGAACAAGAATAGCTAAGTACACCACAACCCATGGTACTTACCATGGTAGCTTTGGTTTGGCTTAGAAATAGTTAAATAAATTTATTTAAAATATATATATATAAGAACAAAAGGGTGAGAAAATAAGTTTAATGAGTTTTTGGAGTCAATTTTCCGTGGCCTTGTTGAGAAGGTTGTGACTCAATTGTGAACATTAATATGAGCTTAGGAGTTAGATCTTCGCACAACCCATGATTATAATATGTGACATATATCACCTTAAAATTGCAGGATGATATTTGTATGATATGTATTATGACTTAATATGCTGAATAATTACATAAACTAATTAGTCGAGACTCAACGCATTGGTGCCTCTAAAGCTTCAAAGGTATTATGATAATGATACCAATATTGTGGGGTTCCATTAGATCCCAAACCACCCAACATGGGGATGTTAGTTGGTTGTGTAAAATTGAACCCCTCAAGAACGACAACAAAAACAAACTCATGACTCCATCTATTTTGACATTTTAAAAGGAGGAAATGTCAAACGTGTTGAAATTAAGTAATTTTTGTTGTTGTTAGAGCATGCCCATTAGTAGCAGTAAAATGCCCCTGTACACTACTTTTTGGATGAAGATTTACAGAAAAATGCCCCTGTAGTACGATACTTTTTTGGATGAAGATGTACAGAAAAATACTCCGAAACCGCTTGGGGCCTGAAATAGCGTACATGTTACCAGGGCCTTGCTAGAGCGCCAGTAACAGGAAATGATTGTTTCTCATTTGCCAACTACAATGATTGGCGCAGGTGGTGAGAGTTAAATAGTCTCTCCTTTTGTACAATCCATCTTTTCTGGTTCATGGGTGAGGATGGGGGATGAAATTAAACAGTGTACACTGGATGTGCTAAATACAAATAGAGGCTGCGGTTGGGCATGCTTTAAAAACTCATGGTTGAAACTTCAATGTGGGAAAGAGTTTGAAACAAGAGGCTGAAATTGCTTTTTATATATTATTAAGAAGTGAATATTTTAACAAGAAGAGATTGAATGGAAGGGGGGGAAAAAAAAGGACTTTTAAACATTAGAAGCTTGGATAATTTGATACTTAGAGGTGAAATTGTATGGTGGGGTATACAAGGGCATCAAATTGGAGGTGTATGAAAATACACCAATGCTCACAAAGGGATGTGAGGAATCTCTCAATCACAACCATGGTTGAGGCGACGCATGTATACCTAGAACACCGATCCTAAAGGAATAAAGATGTTCTTCCATCTAATTCAACTGAAGAATTACAAGAAGACTCAAGGAAGCAATATTATCATTATTGATTTTCACTTGTAAAATACATGTCATGTAGTCCATCTTATCCCAAGTAAACATAGGCAATGGAAGACGTGCATGCTAAAAGTGGAGTAAAACATATATACATATATATATGTATGCTGCCTCCTCAGACATGAAGTTGTCGTGTGAAGTGAATGATAAGGAAGCAAACCATGAGAATTGAATGATATTTGCCCCACTGAACATTCTATCGAAACGGCATAGATTTCTCACACGTTGCAACCATGACGAGTTTTGTGAAAATGAAATATGTAGGGTTGAGCCCATTGTTGTCTTCGTATCAAATTAGTTGGTTAACTTCTTATTGTTGAATTCAATGAGATAATATATTTTTCCTTAGTGACTAATTCTCATCCCTATTGCCTAGTTCTTAAGCCCCTTTCTTAAAGCAAGTTGACCCATATTCAACATTTGGCCTTCCAACAATATTTCTCCCATTCAAAATTACTTATTTATTAATTCCAAGACCCGTTCATAAACATGAACCTGGGATAGTAGAAGGTTAGAACCTACTAATAATAATTCATTTGGACCAATCAATATATTTGACCAATGAACAACATGTGTTGGACGATGTCAAGGCTTTTACCAACCAGAGCATATTGAAATTTAAAAAAAAAATTTGCTGAGTCACAACCATTTTAATAGACCTATTGAAATTTTTTTTAGTGATCTTCATCCAAAACATGTTGAATAGTTTGTTGGTGGAGATGCTCTTAAGCAATTTAATTAAAATATTAGAGTTTTCCTTAAAGTCAGGAAAACACAGCACCAGAACCCTGAGTTTGGTCCAAAACCCGTGAGATTAAGAAACGCAGCCAAAAAGTACATTAGCATTCAACTGAGGTGAAACTAAAAAATCCACCATTTTTTGTGGTAAACTGAGTTTCATCCTGTTTTCACCCCCCTCTTTCCTTTTTCCTCAGCGCAGCCATTGCTGCTACATATATTTTCATGTACCATAACTTTTCTCGAACCTTATGCATTAAATGCTGAGTTTCAGCATTTCATACCCAGATTTAATAAAATTTCATTACTTTGTGGACCTCACTCAAAGAGGGGTTTGGGGGCGAAAGGAGGCTCAAAGGAGGGTGACTTTCAGGAAAACTCTACTATCTAAGTTTGTCTTCAACCTTATGGTTGATACAAGTAATCAGGCTTGGGAATTCAAGGCCTTTCAAAGTTTGGAATTTGGACATCCCAATTAGTCCTTGGTATCCACAAACAATAATATTCTCCATTTGATCCAAAATACATTAGGGTTCATGTTAATTGCTTTAGCAATAAAAATTTGTGCAAAATATTATCAACTATTCCTTGTGCCCAATATAATATATATATATTATATTATTTTACTTTTTTAAAAATTCTCTTTTGGAGATAATTTCATGGATAATTGCCATGGGATTTCTATGTAATAAAGAAATGTTTTTTAGTTTCTTCTTTCCTAAGTTGTAGAGATGGGAACAAAATATTTTTGACATAAAAGTAGGAATAGCCTAGTGGGTCCCAAATAAAAAGGCTCACTCACAGAATACATTTCTCCAAACCATTGACTCCACACATGTGCAAAGGGCTAAGGTAGTTGGCTTTTATGTAACCATTGTCAAGTGTGTAAAGACTTTACCAAATGCAAATAAATGCTCACCTTTTTGTCACCAATTGCCAACCATCCCCATTTATTTATTAATATTAGCACATCCCCCAACAACAACACCACACATGTGCATAAAAAATGAAAAACTTTATCATATCAAAAGAAAATTGGAAAAAATAAATAAATTGTGTTATCTTTTCAGGTTTGACAATAATAATATTATTATTATTAATTTTTTTGAATTTTAAGAAAAAATTAATCTGTTTGAAATGTCAAAAAATTAAGGAAATTACAAAGGAGGGAAATGTTTTAAAGGCTTTTTGGGTCTCATTATTTATGTTAGAGGTTTTAGAGTCCAGGAACCTACCAAAAGAAGCTAGCTACCTATTCTATGTGAATTGCCAAAATTTCATAAATTATTTTTTTACTGGCGAAATAAAATTTGAAAAATAAAATAATTATTCGACACCCAAGTGGATAAGAATGTAGTTTAGTTAGCACATGTTTTGACAATTGTATGTGGTCAGGGGGGACTTGATCAAACTCTTTCCTTGGTATAATAATAGTACCCATGTGGAAAAAAAATACTTTATTTTAAAATTTTCATTTCAAAAAAAATTCTAAGAAATTATATATTTTCATATATATATTTTTGGCTTCTAAAAAAGTATTTTTGGATATTTTCAAATTTTTGGAAAATAATATAATTATTAGTGTCAAACTTTGCCATGGTAGCCTACTTATTATGTGAATTGTGAATTCATTTTAGGAATTTTGGTCCCAATAGTACTTATTTTAAACTTTTGTTAAAATTTCAAATTTCCATAGTACGTTTGTTGGCAGCTTTCGACACTAATTATATTATTTTCAGAAATGTTGAAAAAGATTCAAAAAAATTATTATTTTTCTTTCACAGAACAAAATTAGAGTCCATATGAATATTTTAACCAAATTTGGCGATATAAAAAATATTTTTTCGCAAAATGGCGAAAATTCGCCACAGAAAAAAAATCCGCTGTAAATTTTAATTTTAATTTTAATTTTGTCCCGTAGGCTGCGCCGCTTTGCCTCTCTGCCACTTTACTTACGAGGCGGTAAGAGCTTGTTACGGTAAACAGCCTCGAAACCCCGCCGTCCCCGTTTCGCCGCTTTACCGCTTTGGTCGTCTCCTTCCTCTGCGCCTTCGCACCTGCGTCCCCCTAGATTTCCGCGCGCGCCTCGCGGAGTAGCTGAAGACACACACGTCTTGGTCATCCAATCTCTCCTCTTGTCGACGGACGGGTTTCGCATGTTCGTTCTTTCTGGAGTTTTTTAGTAGTTTTTTTGTGCTCTTCCTCTAGGATGGTGAAGTGATCGGAAACTGCAGTTTGCTCTTATCGTTCCTTTGGAGAGTCTTGTGTTTCCAAGAACGTTGGACCAACAATCTTTGCTTCAACTGGTGGGCTGACTCTCCTTCTTGAAGATCACGAGAACGGCTTCTTCTCGATTTTCCAGGTGCGGTTTGCATTATTCCCTTGTGTGAAACTACTGTTGAAGCTCTGCGGATCTGTTGTTGTTGTTTGAAAGAGTTCACGGGGTGCTTATCGTTGTTTTGAGAGAGTGTTTGTTTCCGAAGTTGGAGCAATAATCATCTTGCTTTAATTGGAGACGGACTTTCCTTCAGAGCGCAGTTTTTGTTGGTTGATTCTCCGGTAACACTTCGCATCCTTACTTTGTGAGACTACTTATGAAGCTCTGCGGGTTTATTGTTGTCGTTTGAAGGAGTTTCACGGCCCGTTCTTATCGTTCCTTTGAGAGCTCGTGTTTGTTTCCGACGTCGGAGCAATAATAATTTTGTAATAATACTCTTGCTTCGATTGGAGACGGACTTAAATCTTTCAGATCGGGTTTTGTTTGTCGATTCTCCAGTTGCAGTTTGCATTGTTACCCTGTGAGACTACTGTTAAGCTCTGCGAGTCTTTGAAGGAGTCCACGGCCCGTCCTTCTCGTTTCTTTGAGAGAGTGTTTGTTTCCGGCATCGGAGCAAGAATAATCTCGTAATCTTCAATTGGAGGCCGACAAGTTTCCTTCAGATCCGGTTTTGTTCGTCGATTCTCCAGTTGCAGTTTGCATTATTGCTTTGTGTTGAAGTTCTGTGGGGTCTATTGTTGTCGTTTGAAGGAGTTCACGGCCCTTTCTTATCATTCCTTCGACAGAGTGTTTGTTTCCGACGTCGGAGCGATAATAATCTCGTAACAACACTCTTGCTGTAATTGGAGACAGACAAGTTTCCTTCAGTTCGGGTTTTGTTTGTCGATTCTGCAGTTGCGGACTACTGTTGAAGCTCTGCGGGTCTATTGTTGTTGTTTGAAGGAGTTCACATGTCGTTCTTATCGTTCCTTTGATAGAGTGTTTGTTTCCGACGTCGGAGCAATATTAGTCTTATAATAGTACTCTTGCTTCAATTGGAGACGGGCATGAATCCTTAAGATCGGGTTTCGTTTGTCGATTCTTCAGTTGCTGTTTGCATTACTTTGTTCGTCCGTAGACTGTTTTTGTTTCAGTTTTGGTGAATTGTCGATCGGTTTCTCGCCATCTTGATAGCTCGTTGAAGGTGCGAACTGTTTGTTTTGCAAAAGGTATTTGCAGTGTTTTTCTTGCAGCTTCCAGTGAATTATGGCTTGTTGAGATCTCCAGGTGTTGTGTGTGAAACTGCAATCGGTTGTTATCTCCACGGATCATTGAGATCGGCGTCCCTTGTGACCGTTTCTGCTACTGCTTCTGTTGCTGCGGTTTCTTATATTTTTTCGCCCGTTTCTGCTTCTTTGATACCGAAGCTTGCGACCCGCTTCTTCGGCCGGAGGAGGAGAAACCGTTGTTTTCCTCGTTTGCGACTTCTGCTTGTAGTCTTCTTGTGGCGGGGAACACTGTGTACGGTGCGTTCTGGCTGTTTGTCTTTTCGTCATGGGAAACGCTGCGATTTGTCGCGGCAAGGGGGATATGGTGGAGTTTACGACAGTCTTACGAGGGAATGGGACGGTGCTGACGTTTTACAGTCCCATGCGCGTTGCGGATTTGCTACAAGAATATCCTGGACACTTTGTATGCCACTCCAGTTCGCTCTTGCTCACGCACGAGGGCAAGATCTTGGCGACTGATATGATCCTCATGCCCGGCGAAACATACTTCCTCCTTCCCCTTCCGAGAAACAAAACCTCGGACGCCGGCACTACTGACGACAAAAACGACTTACAAGCAGCAATATCAACTTCTTTTTCTCAGCGTGGTGGCAAAGGTACTGTATCCAACACTCCGCAGCAACAACAACAACAAGGAGGCGGCAGTGGGACTATGAAGTTTGCAGTCTCCAACGAAATGTTTTCCAGTATCCTTTCCGGCTCTATGCGACAAGAGAACCTGTCCAAGTCCAGGCGGCGTACTAAGGAAAGTACACCGTTTCTGGGGCGAGTGAAATCCTCGTGGGACCCGCTGCCGTTTGCCCCTGTTACAGAAGTGGTCACAACGAAATGATCTGCACTTATGTAACGAAAACCCAATTGTGGGTAAGTCTTTTTGTGCAATTGCAATGGAATTTTGTGCTCTAGAAAAAGAAAAAGAAAATATAATCCCTCCTTCAAAGTTTGCTAGCTTTGGTTTTTCCAATTTAGGTCAACCAAGAACCAGACATTTTTCTACTTAGGGCTCATTGGATGCACCACATCTGTGAGTTTGATGGTTTTCTCTACTCCTCCACTTCTGTCTGATGCACCTCATGGGTCATCCAGAAGATTGATGATAACACTGAACTTTTTGGGTTTCTGCAAATGGGTGTTGCACATTTGTGAGTTTGTTGCTGGTTTTCTACTCCTCCACTTCTGTCTGACTGATGTACCACCTCATGGTTCATCCAGCAGATTGATGACAACACTGGTTTTTATTTTATTTTTGTGTTTCTCTGGATGCATGTTGCAGGAGTTTTGGGGATGAATAGAAATCGGATCCATCCACACAAAAAAAATCTTCTTGGAAAATGCCATCATGTACACTGGATGCCTTCTTCTTTCCTGACACAAACAAGAGTACGAACGATGTTGACAAGTTAGCATAGGAAAAAGGAACTTGTTGGAGCTTTCCCAAGTCAAACCATGAGATGGGTCGGGAGATACATATGAGTCCTAGAATCTGCCAAGCTTTTCTGACAGAGTTAGACTGGCAGAGTTTCTTGTACAGTTATCTATTTCAGTATTCAAGGAATGCAGGATTCTTCTCACTCAGGAAATTTCTGAGCATTTTGAAAGTCCATGGTCTACACCATTTATACTTCCCCATTGTTAGTGAGTGAGCCAGCAACGAAATGGTTGCTTTTTTCTGTTTTATTTCCCAACTGTATCATATGATTTTGAAGATCTCTGATTTCTCTCCATTGTTGCAGACAATGCTTGCAGCAAAAAATAAAATGAGGAGAGATTCGGCTCACACACTTGTAAAAGCTTCTGTTACTGGGTAAGAATCCTTGTGGGTGTATTGGTGTTCCTGCCTGAAGGCCATAGAATTATCATCTGTCATGAGAAAAAAACAATTCATAAGGAACCAAGGGAATTCCGTTCTTTACTTGACCTTCTCCATTTGTTGTTTTCATTCCTTGGGATCCATCTCTTTGTTTTGATGATGGAAGACAGGGACCAGAACATACTTCAATGAACTATGTTTCAGAGCTCTGGATTGTCAACCATCTTGTAATTTGATCTGAGTTCACAGGATCTAGTGTGTTAGGATCTTGTGTGGCTTGGTGAATGTGGGGAGATGGATATGATATATATGTCGAATTTTATGTATCTCTTTGTTCTCGTGATGAAAACCTTGCACTAGAAAGTTCTGTAAACTATGTTTATAACTCTCTTTGAGATCTCAAGTCATTAACTATCTTTTATTTGCTCTCAGAGCTGCAGGATTCTGGTGTTAGGATATATGTGGTTTGGCTAATGCAGGGCAGGGGGGGAAATGATACGAGTTACTTTATCTATTTGGATGTCGATGCTGTTCTTCTCAACATGGAGTGGAATGGGTGATGACCAGGTAATGGCTGTAATCCTTACTTCCTTATTCTCGAGCCTTCTAGTGATTCTGCAGGCATAAAACTTTTTGGGTAGTCTCTTAAAACTGTTTTCCTTTCATAAGGAGCTTTCATTTTATAGATTGTCACTTCAGTTGCTGATTGTTTTGTGGGAACTTTCCTTCTCTCGACAAGCAAAAACATCTTGGAATTGTTAGCTATTCTTATGATGCACCCATCCTCTGCATCAAAAATCATCTATGCAGTTTTTAATTCAATTCAGTGGGGGCCGGGGGGTCACGAGAGAGATCTTACATGTAAAACTTAGCTGACTTAGTTGTAATGGCTTCCTTTGGTTAGATCTCTTTCTCCAGCTTCCAATTCTGTTGGGAAAGAAATGGGTGATCTGCAAGTCATGTCCATTCCTTTTACACTTGCTTCACCCATTGTATTCCTATGGGGTCCATGTCTGCCTTGTGTGGATTGCCACTTTTCCTTCGAGCATGATGTTTCATTTGTCCTGGCCACCTCTTTCACAACAAGCTTATGTCCATTGATATGCTTGGAGATGTTTTTGTAGGGGAAAGTTGTGCAACATTTGCCAAATTCACCAACGATGTCGCCCCATGGTACGTAGTGCTACTTTCTCCTTTTCATAATAACTTTGCAAAAGGGCATTCCATCTATGTTGTCCAAGTTTCCAAATGAGGCCTCCAAAATGAGTCAATGAGACATTTGAGAAGTGCCAATTGTCTTCATTAACTCGTACAATTAAATAGTGACAACATCATCTAAGTTAACAAAGACACAAAGAACCCACCCTTTGTAAAGAGACATGTGCAGCAATCATCTGTATTGTGTGCATTTTATTCAATACCAAGTGAGAGGAGAGATGCACTCACATTCAGTGATTTGAGCTTCCAATTATATTTCTCAAGTTCAAGATGGCTTTCCTACTGTTTCCCAAGCCTCACCCATAAACATGAAAATTGGGCTTGTACAACATGGGAGACAACTATTAGCAAATCACCTGGATTAATCATTCTATCTAACCCATCTAACCAATCAAGAGCAGTTATTAGTCTCTACTAGTGTAGCCTGTGTTGGTGGATGGAGTGTGAATTTGTTACCCAATTAATTTTTCCTTTCAAAATGAATTTTAATTAAATTTTCAATCAAAAAAACTACTCAAAACTCAATATCTCCCACATCTCATGTTTAAATTTTTCCAAATCACTTTTGTTAAACCTTCCTTGTCAGGGGCTTTCCAAGAGTGTGCCCAAATTCTAGTTTTCATTTAAATAAATTTTAATTGAAACTTTTTTTCAATATTCAATAACTCCTCCACCATAAGTCAAAACCTTATGAAACCACGTTGGTGCATTGCTATTTATCAAGGGCTCTCCAATGGTAGCAAGAGAGCAACAAGAGGTGCCATATCAGTTGGGAAATCTCAACATGACAAACTAACAAAACAAAGAAAACTACATTCCATCATCCATACATAGTGTGCCTTTTGCCAAGCACAACATCCAACGTACAGAAATTAGCCCAATGTCATTTTGATACCCCAAGCCGGCATAAGCTTAATTATTCTTCATCCAAAGCATATTGTGTAATAGATTGGTGAGGTGAGGATGCTTTAATAACCTCAACTACAAAGTACGTCAAGATTTGATATTCTTTGTATTTGAAAGCACTTCTCTGCATGGAAGATGATTTAACCAATTGAAGAAACCTTCTTCCATTCAACTGAAAAACCCTTCATACTTTAGCAATGTTTATATCTGATGCAATATGATTGAAATAACTCCGCACTATATTTTAAGTTAATTAGACATTGCTCAGTTGCCAAGCCACATGCCTTGTTAGAGCATGCCCAACTGTTGCAGCAAAATGTCCCTGCACGGTACATTTTTGGATGAAGATTTTGCAGAGAAACACTCTGAAACTTCTTGGTGGCCTGGAATAGTGCACATCTTGCCAGAGTCCTTCTAGAGAGCCAGTAGCAGCAGGAAATGACTATTTCTCATTTGTCAACTACAATGATTGGCCCAGGGTGGTGAGATTTAAATAGCCTCTCACTTTGTACTGTACAACCTTTTCAGGTTCATGGGTGGGGATGGAGGAGGAACTAGTGTGCAATGTGCTAAGTACTAATAGATGGCTAAAAACTGATAGAGGGCTGCCTTTGGGCTTGTAGATTGTCATTTTTTCCTATGATACCCAGTGGGTACCCAGCAAGTACTTGGCAAGTATCACGGGAAACAAATGGAAAAAAAAAAAAACGCCGTAACACATTTCAAAAAATGGGAATGTCCACTTCTTCAAGCCTTTTTGTTTTTTGAAATTCCTTGCGAGTTTTGATGCTCTGTCATGCGACTTGCAAATACACTAGAATTATCTACACGATGCATTCCATCTTAAGAATTGGAGCTGTCCATGGGCATCTAATTATGAACAAGTGTGTGCATTATTGGACTGGAAGTGGTCCAAGTCAAACCATGGGGTTACTTATTTTTCTTCAAACACCCTTTTTCCTTTTGGAACCATTGGAAATACGAAAAAATAAAATCGTATATTCTATTGATAACATCAAAACATGTCTTTCACTTGTCCTATTTGATTAGGATGGGTTAAGCTATTAGAACATAAGCAACTCTGAAAAACAACAATAGTCGATTAGAAACAATCATACGAGACATGTTTTGACGTTGCGATTTATTCCAAGTCATTCAAATGACACTGTGAGTGAGTTGAGAGGATATGGTGAATCATTGTATGTGAATAATTGGGCATCATCATTGTAGTGAACTTTTTTACACAAACAAAATGACTCACACAATAGAGTTATCCATAAAGTCATGCTCTCTTTGGACCCGAGTTGCACCCCTCATCACTTGATGCTTAACCCCCTCCTTGGTGTTGTCCGCAAAGTAATGAAATTTTATTAAATAAGGGTATGAAATACTGAAACTCAGCATTAAATGCACGAGGCGCAAAAACATTTATAGCTGCAGCAGGAGCAGTGATTGGTTTGAAGGCGTTCAGGGCAAACTCGGTTTAGCACCAAATTTGCTGCTAAACTGAGTTTCATTCCCTGTTTTTTGAAATCTCATCCCCTATTTGACCAAACAGGGGGTTCTGATGCCGTCTTTTCCTGACTTTACCGATAACTTTATTATCATACAAGGAATATTTTTAAGTCAATTTTATTTTTTTCTGTCAAATTCAAATTATTTTTTTCCTCATAATGTGGTGACTTTGGACCATTTATTATTTCCCTCCCCCAGAAAAAGAAAAAGAAAAAAGCCTTTGTGTCTATCAAACTAGCTTTTTCTTTTTTCCTTTTTTGTTGCCAAGCTACAAAAATTTGCCAAAAACGCAAACACTTTTTTTGGAACTGTTTATAATTGTTAAAGGGATATATATATACAGAGTAATTTACTTAGAAAGAATTCCCTTGTAAAAATTTCATCCAATTTTGCTCTCACATATAGATCCTTTCCCTTGTAAAAATTTCATCCAATTTAGCTCTTACATATACATCCTTTCCCTTGTTAAAATTTCATCCATTTTTGCTCTTACATATACATCCTTTCCCTTGTTAAAATTTCATCCAATTTAGCTCTTACATATACATCCTTTCCCTTGGTAAAATTTCACCCAATTTTGCTCTTACTTATAGATAAATAACAGCATTGTGAGGGTATTCAGTTTTAAAAACGGGAGTTCAGGGTCAAGTTCTTGTGACCCAGACCCCGAGTTCATAAGTTTTTTTGGTTGGAATGGGCACAAGACTTGGGCCGTCAAACTAGTCTTTTGTTAGACCTGAACCCAAAATTGAAACCGTGAGCAAACAGTCTTCAAAAAGAGGGGCAGCTTCTGGAAGTAAACAAGTTGAATTAATTTTTAAAAATTGACAAGTAGGCTCAATTTCAATGATAAATATTAAATTTTTTTTAGTGATTGAACTGCATACTTACATAGACCGTGGTTTAAATTTCTTATAAAACTTTGTATCTATACAATATCTAGCATAAATTTCTTATAAAACTTTGTATCTATACCATATCTAGCATAGAGGAGTGTGAAAAGTGTACATGGAAGTTGGAACCAGACACAATTTTTGAACCAGGCCTGAAGGTTATTGAATTTGAAAAAAATGTGCCAAAATTGGAACTGCAAGTTTTAAAATGAGAACCAGGTTTAAACTCGTGACCCCCCCATCCCCAATTATTTTTTAAAATCAAAGTTGGGATCAAATTTTCTCTTAAAATGACCTACTTACAAACAATGGGGGCAATCTCTTGGTGTATATGTGGGCCACCATGATATACCTTTAGATCATTGTTAAAAAGAAGTATACCTACATGTGCCCCCCCCGCACATAAGTATCACCCACACAAAGTTGCTATATTACACAAAATAGTTCCTTCAATCAATTAAGTCTAGAACACGGGCTTATATGGGGAGGGAGGGGGAGGGGGGGGATCCACACAAGCATCATCAAACACAAGCATATTCTAATATCTCTCACAAGACACACCAACAAAACTATGGTAGAGAGCACTTGCCTCACAAGCGTCAAAACACATCTCTACATATCCTAACATCCTTTCACAAGGTGCACAACAAACTATGGTTGAAAGTACACGTCTCAACATTTAAAAGATGAACGTGGTTCTCGTTCAACCATACCATAAAGAACTTTTTTAATGTGTTCTCGTTCAACTGTACCATAAAGAACTTTTAAATTTTTGTGTTTGTAGGGGAAGTTCACCTCCCCGGGAGGTGAGAACTTCATGTTTCAAACATCTGTGATCTCACAAAAGTGTAAGGTACCTTTGTTTTTTCAAAAGGTACCTTACGCTTTTGTAAGATCCCTCGACTTTACAAAAGTCTTTCACCTTGAGTAAGGGATCTCCTATTTGGCTCTTCTTCGATTTCTTGCCCCTCTCCCCCGGCCCCCCCCCCCCTCCTTATAGTGGGCCTTAGGTTGGGCCCTCAAATCCAAAAAAGAGCCTTCAATGGATTTTCTTATCTTAATTCATAATGACTTCGATAGATGTGCATAGTGTCTTTTCAAGGAGTCTTATAGGGCACAATTTTCTTTTCAGCTTGGAACAAAAGGTTTCTTATAAAAAAATAGGAAAAAAAATTGTACCCTAATTAATGTCGTCGCTATGCATAGAAACATTGTGTAAGTGTATTTGAGTCCTTGACCATTATGCAAAGGAAAGCATTGACAACAATAGCTTCAAAAAAAAATTCAACTTAGCCCCCAAGTTTCTATTGTGGTAGTAGTAGGCTCATGCCACATGCATTAAACATTGTATTAATCAAGTATGGGTCTAGTGGGTCCTTTTATTTTTCATGTCAATCCTTTTGGGTGAAAGCACAAGTAAATGAAATGTTTGAATTGTCACAAATTCCAAATTTTTTGGAAAAAAATTGATTTGTAATGAACTTTTTAAATGATAACATTGTTTTTGTTGCAAATACAAAATTTACATGTGAGACACAATGGATAGATATAACACACAGAAATAATGTTATATTCTTCTTGATATTTCAAACAACATACGCTTCAATGTCATGGATAAAGATGGTGTTATTGATTTTGGTTACTTTGCAATTTTCAAGCATGAAAAGGTTTCATATTTTACATCCACTAGGTTCCATGTAATTGTCATTTGGGAACATATATTACTTATTTACTCAATATTATACATAGTTCAACAACATGTACCACCAACATTGCACCCACTTGATAAGGTATTATTAAATGTGACAAAAACAAGTGTTGTTTGTTTCAAAACATATATTTCAATTTATTGTTTTCTTGTCTAATTTTTTATGACAATTTGTGTGACGAATAAGAAACTAGTTCAAGGACCCAATTTGAATAAAATCAACACTTCTGAAAATATAACCCTAAACCTAAACCACACCCAAAATTACATCCTTTTCGAAATACCTTTGCCCCAATACTTGATAATTGACATGTTTGGGGAAAGTAAAGGGAACTATATTTGAAAGTTCTAATGTTTTTATTAATAAAATCAGAACCTTACCTTTAAAAAGTTATTAAAATGCTTAAATATGTAAGATTTAAGATCACATGTTCTCCTTAAAAACAAATACCCACACAACATTGGTTTCTTACCCCCTTTTCATATATATATATTATTTATTTATTTATTTATTTTATTTTAATTTTTTTTCTAGAACATCTACCTTAAAAGAAATGATGGAAATTTTCCTACCAATTGGTGGAGGTAGGAAAATTAATACCAAAAAAATATAATAATAATAATAAATGAACACACACACACACACACACAATTTTTTTACATTGAAAATGAATTGTTTTCAATTGAAAGAGGTGGGCTAGCAATTTTTTAATTCCACAAATTGTTGATATATTTTGTCAAGTATTGTAAACTTATTTTTAAAATTTTAGTTTGAGTTTTTAAATAAAATTGGTAGGGTAACAATATACCTTTATATTACATACCCTAAAACATATACTTGAATATTTAACCATCATTTCATGTTTATGTTTACAAATACAATTACCACACAATTTTATTCTAACATTTTTATTGATATATGGAATCTACACCAAGATCCCTTGGGTTCAATAGAATGTTAGACCAATGTTGGTTGATTAATTATTTTTTTCCCATAATCAGCTCTATATATATATTTTTTAAATTTAAAACCACACAACGTATCAATATTTTTTTAATTAAAAAATTTAGACTCACCAATTATCAATTTCACTATCAAAATATTATCTCCAATTATCATTTTACTTGATTTTTTTGGGTAATAATTGTTGGTTATGCATGAGAGTTAATTCTCAAATACCCAATATCTTCTTGTATACAAAACCCTAAACCCTAATTGTATGGCAACCCACCTAAACCCTAATTATACCCTCATTGTGCTTGCCCCCAAAAGACTTGCAGAAAGTTCCCAGTGTATAATCGGAGGCCATGTTCCACACTGTAATGCCCTGTTGCGGCCTAATGGAGGGCATTATTTGATTCTTGCAGTGGGTGGTGCAATTGGCAGAATGTGCTACGCACCTGGCAGAATACGCTGCACATGTTGAGGGTTGCATTTGGTAGAATCTGCTGTTCATGGCTCATTCTCTAATTACATAAGAATTGGAATTTTGATTTTGATTTTCAATTCATGTGCTACGTCGGCTTTTGTAGCCAAAAATGGCTATCATCCATAGGAAGATGTAGAAAAAATGGCTATCATCCCTAGGAAAGATTTAGTCAAATCAGACTATAAAACCCAAATATGAAGTTAGAAATTTTTATTCATCCTTCTAAATTTTGGCTACAAACTGGAAGTGAGGCATAAAAATCTGGTAATTTTTTACTCTCTATTTTTCCATCATTTCTGGCGATTGAAAACCTCAAAAAATTCACATAATTTTCGATTTGTTTTTTAAATTCCGCTTTTTGGCAAAACTTAGCCCCCCCAAAAAAATAATCCTAGCTCACCTTCCCTACAGTATGTTTTTTCTTTTTTTGCCCTCTGAGCTTCCTTCTCTTTCTGGCCTTCCCATTTTTAATTTTATTTCATTAAAATAACATTTTAAAAATAATTTTGACTATCTCATCATCCCAGAAAAAGGCTAATAATGCAATTTTTTTTATCGCTTAAAAAAGACACAAGGAAAAATGCAGAGAAATTGGCAGAAGAAAGAAAGGAAAAAGAAAAAAAAGAAAGGGACAGTAATAATTGGAGAGTAAAAAGAGGGGAAAAAAAAAGGCACAGTAGCATCAAGTAAGTAACCAACCAAGTAACCAAAGTGTAGGTAGGAGGTAAGTTACTTAATAGGCTGGGCGGTAGGTAAGTTACGTCATAGGTTGGGCGGTAGGTAAGTAACGTCATAGGCTGGGCGGTAGGTAAGTTAAATTATAGGCAGGGTAGTAGGGAATTTTCTGCTTGAAAAAAGTTACTTGGATAGAAAGTACTTGTACTTCAAAACTTTATGTAGAAACTGGATGATGAAAAAGGAAAGAGCGCCGCTGCTTCGTAAGCTACAACCGATGAAGACGGTCATCCACCCTTGGAAGTCGTCGTCCTTCGGCGCAGTTTTTTTTTTTTTAAATAAATTATTTTATATTTTATTTATTTTATTTTACGAAATTTTGTTCGTAGCCAAATGGTGATCATCCATAAAAAGAACATGTGGAAAAAATGGCGATCATCTCTGTGAAGATTTAGCCAAATCTGGCTATAAAACCATATATGAAGTACAAAACTCTAATCATTCCTTTATTCGTTTTGGTTAAGACTGAGAACTAAATATAGAAATTTGTCAATTTTATTATTTTTTCCCCTCACTTCAGGCGATTGAAAACCCTGCAAAATCACTTCATTTTCAAATTATTAATTATTAGTTTCTCTTTTTTTGGCGATATTTCGCCAAAAAGAGAAAATTAAAATATCTTCTTTGACTATGAAGTGATTTGGAGGTTTTCAATCGCCAAAAGTGAGGGGGGAAATTAGTAAAAATAGAGAAATTTCCATATTTGGCTTTGAGTCTGGAATCAAAAAAATAGAGGGATGATTCAAGTTTTGTGCTTCATATATGGTTTATAGCCAGATCTGGCTAAATCTTCGTACAGATGATCGCCATTTTTCCACATGTTCTTCCATGGATGATCGCCACTTTGGCTAAAAACACAAAATTTCCTAAAAAAACCACACTGGCTGGAGCCTGGGATTTATTCGTCGTCGTCGTCGTCGTCGTCGTCGACGCTCTTGTCGTTGCGTCGTCGCGTAGTGGCGCTCATGGTCTCGGCCCATTTGTAGCTGCTGCGATGCACAAAATTCCCTTCTGGTTTCGTCCCATTTGTAAGGTCTGGACTTCGTGGTATTCCGCGCGACAGTCGCTCGCTCGCTCGAGAATAGTTCAAATGCACGCACTTAAGGATGTGTTGAGGACGGGTCAACAAAGGGAGGAAAAGCCCAAGTGAGAAAACCGTTGGCAGAGAGAAAGATCGGGAAGTTTGTTGCAGTAGAGACTTAGAGAAGATCTACGCTCCTTCTTAGCTAGCTCTCACCGGATGCGACAACTAACCTTTGTGCGACGGCAGAGAGCGCTTGCTTGTTGTAAGCCAGTGGGGAGGAGAACCCAAGACCAGCAACCTCAAGGAGTGACAACAGAAGACAGAGCTCAGAAAAGGCAGGAGAGGAGGAGGAGGACGGGGAGGAGAGTGGGGGCAAAGATGTGAGAACAAGTGGGTGCAGAATGGGTTGAGGAGAGTGTGTTTGCCATGTCGCTTGTTGTAACACATTGGCCAGGAGAACCAGGACTAGCAGGTGAAGAAGGAGTGGCCACACAAGGGGGGCTGAGTTCGAGGAACGAGAGGAGGAGGAGAGTAGTAGGGGGTTTGGGAAGATGTGAGAGGAAGTGGGTGGAAAAGAATGGGTTGAAGAGGAGAGTGTGTGCCATGTCGCTGTTGTTGTGGTTAGCCGTGGAGTGCGTTTTGTTGGGTGCAGCTGTGGGGCATAGACCGCTCAAGGATACTAGAGTCCTCGAGCTCGACAATTCCTTGTGGCTCAACGAGGTATACATGTGTGTGGGTGAGAGAGAGAGAGATTTTCAGCACTCTTCTGCTATCTTTGTACAATTACTGCAATTCCATGGTTTCCTTGTTTTGTGGGTGCAGAGGTTGTTCACAGAGGGAGACGGAGGGCCTGCAGTGGGGCCCTACAGCATGCTGAATATCACAGGAATATACAAGGGTGAGTAATTGCTCTCTTTCCTCTGGTGGTCTTGTCTTTCCACAGCACAAATCCTGACTGAAATTTTTCTGCTGCTGAAACTCTGCACTGAATGTTGTGGAGGGAATTTTGTAAACTGCAGTATTCTCTACCATATCATATTTGGAACCCATTCTTCAGCTTATTCTGAAAGCCTCAGAAAAAAGCTCAAAAGTGTTGCAGAAGTGATCCAGTATTAGGGTTTTATGTTGAGACCCAGCCTTCATCATGCATGCAAGCAACTGGTGTATCCACTCATGCTATTTTTTTGGTTATCTGTTTCTCAGGAACTTGGGACCTGCGTAATGGCAATAATCTTTCAGGTCAAATTCCGACGTTTGAGAAGATGAGTGGGAATGTTATTTTTGAGCTCATGAGCTTGGCAACTGAGATTCATGGAATTCATTACATACAGGTAACCCTAGTTGTACATTAGTTTGTTTTTTTTTTTCATATTTGATTCAGGCAGCATTGATGTGTTCATTGGGTTCATGATTGAGGGCTAGGGATGAATGATTGGATAAAAGAGTTTTGTCTTGGGTCTGATTTTGGAGCAGGGTGTGGTTGTCATGCGGGATGGAGTTTACTTAAGTGATGGAGATTTGAAGATGAAAATAGAAGGCATATATGTGTGGCCCTTTCGCCAACTCCGCATGGTGTTGACCAGGTCTGTTTCCCTTCTTAGAGCCCAATAGGTCCATGTGTAGGGTTACCTGTAGAGAAGCTTTGGTAATGAAGAAAGTGACTTCTTGTTTCTGATTGCAGTGCAATGGACAGCCACATCAACAGAGAGGAGGACTTCATACAATCAAGTCCCTACCATTTGGCAAGAAACACACACACTTGTTTGGATCCCATCACACTCTTAGCTTTTCTTGTGAAAGACTTTTATTGTATTGTAAAAAAACCAAAAGCAAAAAAAAATGTTCTGGCATGCATTATCAATGCAATGACTGCTGCAGAGGTTGGGAAAGATATGTAGGTAGGGGGATGGGGAAGTTGCAATGGATGAAGGCTGAGAGCCCTCACAGTGTTAGGTCTGTGTTTCCTTGTTTGGTTAAACTGCAGCTAGGTATGTTTTCATCCCAGGTGTTGCAAGATTCCACACAAGATTATACTCAACCTTTGAAAAGATCATGTCCGTCCTATTTCCCTCCCTTTCTCTTCTCACATCCTGAGTGCAAAATGAGCCACTAAAGGTTGTAATGCACCCCACTAATTCTGACTGAAAATGGTGCCTGAATTTGTAATCAGTTGATTGCTTTCTTATATAACTGATTCATGTACAAATGTCAGGCATGGATGACTTGCTGTTTGTTCAAAATGTACAGCAAGCATAGCTGAGATGGGAAAAATTTGCAAAATTCAATTGGTGGCTCAAGTCTCCACCATGTTGTCAGAACACAAGCATGAGCACTCTCCTGGTACCCTTTCTTCCTTTGCTCATGGTATATCTGATAATAGTTTAAAGGAAGGAATAATCTTTTTGAAGAGATTTTTGACAAGCAGTCAGAACTGTAGCACAACACAATCACGGGTGTAAAAGCCTGTTGGAAAGAACTGCCGAATCAAGCAAACTACTGCTAAACCCTAATCCCAGGTGGGTGTGTGAGGGCAGCAGCTGCAGAGCATGAGCAGCAAACATTTGAGATCCAAGGGCTCATGGAAGCCCCGATGATAGACAATGAGGAAGGGGTGTGCTTCTCCCAGCTCATTGTGAATGCCACATCTGTTAATGTTGGAGTATACTTTAACAAGGCTGTCAATTACACGTTGATGATTACATTTGTATCCACCTTCCACACCTTATCACCTACATTACTGTACAGCATGGTATTCCTTCACATCCACTTCTAGGTGAATCTAAGTAGCTGATGTGAGCTTTTTGTTTTGTATATGTGTTTGAGGAGACCCTACCCACTTTTGAAGCTTGGAAAATTCAGCACAACAAAAACCAGTGAGCATGGTGGGAGAGAGTGTCAGGGTTCTGAGATTGGTGTCATCTAGTGTCTCCAGAAGTTGAATCCAACACCTGATGAGCTGACAGTGTGGTGTAGTGAGCTTGGTATCTTTTCCTTGACAAAGGATTTTGCAGATATCATTTCTGCAGGTTCTATTCTTGATACGGCAGATGGAGCGCAGCAATACACAATTGGTAACCCTGAGACACACCCCTTATCCTCTGTGTGCCTTTATTTCTCATGCATTCCCTCTGACCCAGTTTGTTTGTGTGTTCTGGAAGTGCAGGGTGTCTTCTGGGTTTAGGGTTTAGGCGTACATATTCTGGCAACATGTCAAGAGAACTCTTCATTTCTTATCTAGTATGTGTTGTGCTGTAGATATTTTTTCTCTAATTGGTTCTGGCAGTGTGATGTTGCTAACAACTGTGCTCTTTGGGGAGGTTCAGGGAGCAATGAAAGTGTCATTGTTAATGATTGGACAGCAAGCTGTAATGGATGCATATTTGTGTCTCATGCATCTCACTGCAGGCATCCTTGTTGGTATGGTCTCAAAAAATCTGCCCACTCATAGAGAATTGTATCCTTGTGTTGGTATCTATGTATTATGATTTTCTTGGACCTAACACAATTCCTGGAACTATATGTAAGTTGATGGCTACTCCACAATGTCCTTAAGAAGACAATGACTTCAAAATGAGCTTTTTGTAGCTTATGTTGTGAACTGAATGCCTGTTCACGAACATGAGCCTTTGCTTGTGTAGGCAGTGAATTGAGGTTTGACAGGGAAGACATTGTAATTGCAGTTAACAGGGTAGGGTCCTAGTAGCCACAACCATAGAAGAGATGGCTTAAACAAAAAACTACTGGCTGTAGGTCCTGGCCATTTCTCCAATTGTGAGTGCTGGAGTGGCAGTCTAGTGTAACAGTGATAGGGATACTTGCCAAATTGAAACTGACACAAATAGAGTTCATTTTTGTTTTGGGTGATGCCAGAATCACTATTCAATGCCTTTGCCATGGCAGCATTTTTCAAGTTTGTGATATTCTCCATGTTTGAGATGAGGTACTTGCTTGCAATATGGAAAGCTCAAAGACCTGTGGCTTCTGGGGAGGGCTGGGAGACCATGCGCCGAGAGCTCTCTGTTCTCTACTCCCGATTGTGTAAGCTTTGTGGTCCCCCTTTTTGTGCTAGATGATCATCTCCTCATGTCATCTCCTTGTGTTACAAATCAAGAAATTTAGGATCTGTGTTCTGAGAACCTAACCACTTGCTGTCAAACAACATAGTCTTTCTGTTTGTTGCCAAATTTACACAATTGGAACACTGCATATAAGCAGTGGGATGAATTGGCATTTGTCTATGAATCACACATTTTGTAACTACTATCTGAAGTCCAATATAAAGTGTGGTTCCAATGTACAAAAGCCAATGCAAAAGTGGTGGGATGCAGATGGGTTTCTACTAGGGGGCATATTGATCATGTATGAGCTACACCATCTGTTACAATACATATTGTTCTTTTTCTACTCATTTTGGATACCACAAATAGTGGGGAATGTGGTATGGGACACACGGAAGCCGCTGCACCCACAGTACATTGTGGGCATCACAGTGACACGCCTTGCCATCCCCCTCTACATCTTTGGTTGTCCTAATAACTTCATGGGTGTGGAGACCAACATCAGATGGTGCATTGGGCTCACAATCTTCTTAGCACTCCAGGCTACCATCCTACTTCTCCAGCACTATTTTGGTGCCCGTTGTTTCATACCTCGCCAGGTAAGCACCTGCATCCTTCTCCTATCTTGTACAGGGAATCATCTGCAGGTCTCAGCATAACAAGAGCACAGTCCCCACATTAGAGACAATTAGTTCTCATTGTAAAAGCTAACTTGCTGTTTTGTATTCTCTTCTGGATTTTTTTTAAGGTTTAGGGTTTAGAGTTTACAGCTTATTTAGTGAGTTCACAGTGATTTAAGTCAGGAAGATAGCAATGAGGTTGTGGTGATTGTGGGGCTGGTGTGTAACAGATGCTACCAGAAAAGTACAGTTACTTCAGGAAGGTGGAGAAGTCAAGTACAACAATTGTGGGAGCTGATGAGAGTGTTGTTGTAGATTGTGTGATTTGCATGGTGTCGGTGGACATGGCTCAATGGTCCACTGAGAGCATGGTACATACCATCTATTTTTTCCAAACACATGCAACTGTATTGCATTTGTGCTTGTGTATACTCTATCCCTCAAATTGAATTGCAGAGCAAAGACTTGATCAGCTTTTTGCAGTGGGCTTTGCTCAATTCCACAAAATGGACACAGAGAAAGTGGTGACAAATATTGGAACTTCATTTGCTCATAAGATTGAATTGTTACAGCAGTGACTTGTGCATTGGATTTCAAGTTACAAAGTTGTGATTGAGAGCTTATAAACATTCTCAGCAAGCTTGGAGGAGACTTGGGTTCCCATCCTAAAACACAACATAGGAATAGAAGTGTACATGCATGAGCTCTGCTTTAAAGCTGTGGAAGTTTGATACTGAAATGGGTTAGGCTTGATGCAGGTAACACCATGTGACCATTTTTTCCATGCGGGATGTCTACAACGATGGATGGACATAAAAATGGAATGTCCAACCTGCCGCCGCCAACTGCCTCCAATGTAGGCCATGTAAACAACTTGTAATTTAATTAGCTTTTTAGCAAATTAGCTGGTGTTAGTGGGTGAAGCAGGCATAATCTGTCTACATGAGTGGTGTGATCATGCCCCGATTATTGCAATTGGCCAAGTTTCCAAAAATGTAAAAGCAATTCTCATGGGTCTGATCTTTGCTTGGCATCAACCCTGCTTTCTTCCCACTCTCTTGGGTTGACGTTTTTTTGACCGGTTTTTAGTGCTGAGAAGCTTGTGGTAGTGTTTAGTGACATACTACACAATTTCCCAGCTCTCTTCCTGTGAAGTTGCTGGAAGAATATGGACTAACCAATTCAAAGTTCTTGAAATACAAGGTAAGTGATTGCAATCAGTCTATGGGCTCTGTCATCAGCCACTCAGCTCCATTCGCCAATTGTTCCTTCGCTACTCAAGTTGCAGCGATGGCGGATACAGAACCTTGGCTGGCTGAAGATGCATCTTTTCCTCCTTGGTAATGTATCCTGTAAGCCTTCCTCCTACTTCCATGTCACACTACCTAGGTAACCTATGGAAGTGGGTATGTATCATAGGTAAGAAGGTAGGAAATATAAATGGTTACTACGTAGGTAGGCAAGTAGGTAAAGCACCTGGTGGTTAGTAGGCAGGTAGATTCATGTTGATGGTTCGAACATAGCTAACCCACCATGGTAATGGGACTGGAATACAATGGGAGTGTTGGGTTTTAGGGGTTTAGGGGAATTGGACCGAATCTTGTAAGAAACTTCTTTTTGTGTTTGTGAGAACCAATCAGGGTATCAAGTTTTTTCTTTTGGGGGTTTAAAAATGAGCCACTCACAAATGTAAGAATTGTTGATTATGTATACCAGGTATCACAAACTGGTTATCAAATTTCATTTCACTGAGAAAAAAACCTGCCCCAAGCTTTGAACATTTGGACCCAAAATCACTTGTGTGTTTTATAGCAACCCACTAAACCTTTTTTTTAATATTTGTATTGTGATGACTTAACTAACCACTAGAGCACATGTTTAGATAAAAAGATTAAATCATAACTTTTTAATCATAGCAAAATAGGAGCCCTTGGCATTTGATTTAAACTTTAAATAGAATACATGCAATATGTGTTTAGATCTGCTAATGAGTGGTTTAGTGGCCACAAACTTTTTAATACTTGGAAGGTCTTGGGTTCAATCATCATGTGAGGTTCCCTACCCTTAGCTTTTGACCTTACCTTACTTGTCCCATAGACCACAGCTGTGACATTCAGACCTGGCTAGATGTCTAATACTTTGCTTGGGTATTCAGATACAAAACCCTAATACTTTGCCTAATTTTTTACAAACCAGGTTTATACAATTTTGTTATTTGTTGGGTAGGGTATCACATGGATTGATAGTGGGTTGATATTCATTGGGTGATATATCAGCTTATGTATTAGATGGGTTGATATTTGTTGGGTAGGGTATCAGCCTGGGTGTCAAATTGGTTGATACCTGTTGGTTTTTTCAAAAATAACAAGGTTGAACCCGGACTCAATACTAAACTTTTGGTTGTACCCTCGGTACATACTAAATACATGTGGATGGTTAAAACATTCCCAATGGCACCAATAAAATGTCATGTACAATATTTTGCGGATGAAAATTTGCATATAAACATTGTGAAACTACTTGGGGTTGGTAAAAATGCACATGTTAACAAGGTCCTCCAAGAGTTCCAACAACAAGAAATGGCTATTTTTTTATTGGCCACTTGTAATGATTGCGGCCTAGGTGGTGAGCCTTGGATAGTCAATCATTTTATACAATTCATTTTTACAAGTTTATGGTTGGGGATGGTGGAGAAACTAACATTGCAAGTTGGATGCGGGCAATGGAACTTGGAAATTTTCAGATAATTTTGTTTTGTATTGTAGAATTAAGGTTGTAGTAGTTAGTGCATGTAGGAAAAAATGTTCTTGAAAAATATGCTTAAAAATTTTAGAAGATGTAATTAACAAAAACTTCTTTAAAAAAATTCAACAAAAATTTGTTCTAATTGACAAAACAATATTTGGTGAAAGCTTTTACAAAACACGATCAAAAAAAGTTTTTAAAATGTCATTTAGTAAAATTTTGTAAAAGGTTTATTTGGCACAATTTTCTAAAAGGTCAACGTGCTTTTAAAAGATTCCATTAAGTAATATAAATAGAGGTTCAAAAAGTACCACCTTTTAATCTTGCTAATGCAAATTGTGATTTTATATTCTTAATCCATCTCATGTTTAGTTTGCATCATGTCTTGTTCAAATAATAAAGTCATTTAATGTGTATTCATTGATGAGTTCCTTGTTTGTCAAATTCATATGATTTTTTCCAAGTTGTATTTTTATTTTGTAAATAATAATATGACAAAAAAATTGTTTGGTTGTAACCTTGGTGAATTACAATGGAAGTTTTCATTCCTATGATTGTTACAACATTGCATAATCTTCAAATTTTAAGAACTTTGTGAAATGAACGTCCAACTCTAAGAACATTAACCTCAAATTTTAGGGTCACCTCTATAGGACTTGCAACATCAAATCCAAAAACTTTGTGAATCCAATGGGAACCATCATGAAACTTCAAGTGTCATTCCACTTTCATTTTAATGTGCAAAAGAATTGAACGTCAATATGCTTAAAAGGCTTGATTGGAAAATGTGAACATTTCAAAGTTTTATTCAATAAGTTCATCTCCTCATTTGCTTACAACCAATATTCATTTAGTCAATATTTTGATAATGCTTCAAAAGTTGGATTAGTTAGCATGTTGTTTCCAAGAATGACCTTGTTATGATTCATGCCATTTCTTGAGAAAAATTTAACATTGTTGTATGCTTTTGATGCATTCCTTCAAAAATTCAATGCAACATTCGATGAAGTTGATCAAGAAAGTTTGTGGCAAGGATCTTGTCTTGCATTGACCTATGCTACAAAAAAATTACAATAACAAGTGATGTTAATTGGAATGGAGAAAGTTACATCATCCAATTCCATTGAGATTTATGAAATTAAATTTTTTTTATAGGGTAACATAAACCATAAAAGGTGTCTTGATCCTTATTGCTTACAAAACAATTTCTACTCTAATGAATATTGATTGAGAACATCTTTGCTTTGGGTGACAATTAACCTAAGAGTAGAGTTTCTTAGTAGGCTAATCAATATTTGGGTTATGGATCTTGAACTATAAAAGTCCCAAATTTATTGGATTTGAAGGTTATTTGATGATGTCAAACGTGATGTTTGAAATGTCTATATATCATGTTGTATCATTCATTGAATTTTTTTACTAGATTTTAATTTACAAAAACATTTGAAATGATGACATTGCAATAAAACTCAACCATTAATTTACAACTAGCAAATTGAATAGTTATTAGTGGTTTGGTCAAATCGGACATGACAGAATGTTTAGTTATGTCCACCTTGTCGTGTTTCTTTTGATTGACAACTAGTCATTTTTTCATGTTTATTTTGATTAAAAATTAACAAATGTTAATTGATGGCTTATTTGTTTTGAATAAAAACTATCATATAGATGCTAGTTGATATGACTAATAGGTAGCATAAATAAATAATGACTAAAATTTTCAAATTAATTATTATAGTTTAACATTTATTAAAATATTAGGGGAATATGAATAGCAGCTAGCCTACTTTACCTACCTAGCCTAGTCACTTTATAGGTTGCATTTATGAAAAGTTGAACCCCTCATTTCCATGAACAAAAACCAAGTCTTTAACCAATGTACTACATCATTTTTATAATATTGATTTTTGTCAACACATTATTATGAACATGTTTATTTCACTAAGTTTACTTAGGTTGGTAGGAAAGTAAATAAGTGGTAGGTGGTCAATATTTTGATACACTCTCCTACTTACAACTTGCCCACCTATTATTTACCTACCTACCTATTTAAGTACTACCTATTACAAACCTTGAAACTATCTATCAACCACCTACCTACAACAATTATGTAATCTTGTCATATGGAACCAATTTTTTTGCAACTATATGTAACTAATTATCATTTAGAATTAAATCAATCATTTTTGCAATTACAAAATTGGAATTGTATAATTTGTAGGTTAGTGGTGTACAAAATGGACACATGTCATTAAAATAATGACCTAAATTAATATACCCTATATATATATATATATGGGCTAGTACCTAGGTATTAAATACATACCTAGGGTCAAGAAACTAGTATATATATTATATATGATACCCTATGCCTTTATTTAAATAACATAGACCTAGTTTAAATTAGTATATGTCTTTCATATACATAGGTTTGTACATTAACTAGCTAGCCTAATCTAGCCTAACAACAATTTTTCTTCTAATGATAACTACAATAATAAAAATTATTATTATTATTATCATCATCATTATTATTAAATATATATTAACATAAATACTAATGGTTAATGTTATTAATGATTATTATTATTGTTTCCTTAAGTTAGGCTAAATGGGGTTAATTTAATTAAGCTAAATTAGTCAACATATTGTACATATTATTAAATAATAATAATAATATAATTTACCTATCCTATAATTAATTATAACTAAAATAATTATATTAGTTATTGGCACAAATATAAATAGTTAATATCACCAATAGGTAAACTATGTTAATATAGCAATTAACTACTAGGTACTAGTTGCAATTAAATTACAACTAGGATGTAACTAAAAAATTTATCCCTATTGTTTATATTATCTTTCAAGTATGTAAGGCATATAAGTGGGCACATTAAAAAAAATTTAAAATAATTGGCATTTGGGATGAAACAATAAAAGAGGTTTGGTTATAAAAGCTAAACCAAAATAAGATAAGATTATCCCAAATTTTGTACCTATATAATTTAGACCTCCCAACCTAAACTTAATTACCTACCTACCCTAACCTTAAGCTAGGTAGGTAGGTAGGTAATTAGGCATGACTATGTTTACCTACCTACTTAAATGCCACATGTTGACATCCTATGAACCCTAAGTTGGATTATCTAAATTAAATTAATAAAATATTGAATATTAAAATAAACTTAAAATCTCCACATGTCACAAAATAATTAGCCACAACCATGGACACATGTCTCAACATTCATTTTAGTTGCATGTAGTTGCATTTCATATATGCAACTAGCCTTTTTTGAATATGATGAATGAAAGTGTAATGTTATGGTATATATATATGTCAAATACGAAATGTCGTATGCAATCAAAAATTGTTGCAACTCGTTTTAAGCAACTATGGCAATTTTCATTTGCATGTGTTGCTTGTGAGTAAAAATCAATTGCAAATAATAGTTGCAAAAAAATGATTTAAAAAAATAAACCTACCTACTTATTAATTACCAGCCTAAACAAAATGGACAAAAATTGCCCCTTTAAATCATTTCAAATAAATAACTTAATCACATTAGTCATTTTAGTTATATTGTTAAGGGTGTAAAAAACATGTTTATGCAATAATGAATTGTAAATAAGCCTGAACCAAAAGCTTGATAATTACCTTCTCACCTTATGGTAATGTCAAGGGTGTTTATAAAAGAAAGGAAAATATATATTAAACTATTATAATTGTTTTACAACTACTCCAAAACAAACCTAGAATACAATTCTTCAAAGCAATAATAATAAAAACTCCTAACTATGGTAATTTTTCTTTATGGCATAACTACCTTGTAAGGTCAAAACAATACAACCACCAATAGGAATTTTTATAATAAATAATAAATAAACAAAAGAAGACTAGGGGAAATATTTATTCCCTACAACAAAATTATTGCCTTGATATTGTCACATGGGAAAGCCATCCAGGAGAAAAATCTATTTTTTTAAAAAAACAAATTCTAGTGGTGCTTTTAGTTCATTATCCCTTTGTTGGCCTCATTTTTCTATCTTTCCCCGTGGTGGCATTTTATTTCCACACCTTTACCTTACTAATGCATGCACATACACCCAAGACATATATTTGGAAATCCTTATAAAACTATTTTTTTCTTAATATGCCTTCATAGCCAAAAGAAATACAACATGTTGCCCTCCCTATGGCATAATGTTAGAAGAAGAAGAATGAAAAGAAAATTCAAAAAAGGAATAAGGTGAAAGAGGATTTATTTATTTACATTTCAAAATCAACAACAATTCAATAAAAAATGTTCCATGAAGTTCACAAAATTGAATACATGATTCATCACTAGTTAAAATAGGAAATTTATATATTTACATAGGTGTTCAGTGTTTGTTATTTTATAATTTGTGAGTTAACGTAACAATGATTATTGAATTTAAAGTGCTTTTCTCTTTGTAAATTAGTTTAAATTTTTTTAAAAGCACAAAAACACTCTAAAATTATACCCATTCCAACTGGAATAATGTTAGGATGGGTGAAAATGAGCTATTAGGAGCCAACATGATTACTTAATAAAAAGACTATGGGTTTTTTTTTAGTCCTATTGATTTTTTCATAGAAAATTATTTTTGAATGAAATCATTTGTAGCTTGTTATGCAAAATATTTTACAACTGTCCCACTGCATCACATGCTTTGTGTTAATATTTGTTGACTAATTATGATTTTTTGGGGTCAAATTTTGCATTTCATCTTGAAAAATGATCATATAATTTCAAATCATTTCAATATGTATTAATTATTACAAGATTTATTTTTATATCGTAAGTTTCAATTTTGTTTTATATGTCATATACATTATACTCCATTTACATGTGCTAAATGATTCTTGAAATTTTGAGATTTAAAAAAAATTGAATTTTTAAATTAAACAATTTCACAACAATTTTTTTAATTGTGAATTTTTTTGAGCACATGCATAATATGTTACTACCATCTTTTTTTTTTACAATGAAAATTTGCAAAGTTGATTACTTTTGATGCAATTATCATTCAACATTGAAATTTTTAAAAAACTAAAACCAAAAATTAAATTTTAACTAAATGAATTTTTAGTTTGAAAATTTCAACATTCATATTAACATAAAAATTGCAATTGAAATGATTATCATAATTTTAAATTGTCAAAACAAAAACATAATTCCCAACACCTTTTTGGGTTCCTATAAGCTTATTTTGACCTAGATGGGTGATCTTATAAGAGGTTTAACACACTTGTGCTAATACAAGGACCCATTAACATTCCAAGAAGTTCCCAAAAAGTGAATTCACAATAACACCAATTAAGATAGGAAATTTGTTCCATGAAATTTCACAAAAAGGAATTCATAATAGCTCCAATTCCGAATAAGAAAACTAAATTATGAAAATAATTGCCAATTTCAAATAAGCAATCTATATTATGAAAATAGTCACTAATTCCAAATAAGAAATCTATATTATGGGTTTGGGATGTGATCAAGTTGCAACACTCCCAAATTGTGAGGCTTATCACTTTCCTTTTCATACTAGAATGATGCTCTCAACAAAACAAAGCAATGCACATGCTTATCATTTCACAATTTTCAAACCAACAAAGCAAAAGGTTATTAAACTTAGAGTAATTTCCAAATTCTACAAATTGATTAAATTTTCAAAAATAAAATAAAATTCACAATTGGGTTTTGTAAGACCTATGAAGGTAAGCCCACTACAACCAAAATAATATTGAGATGGGTGGATGATCTTACAAGAGGTGGATGATCTCATAATTTCATCCCTCTGCCCATCCCTACAAAGACGGGCCGGGCCGGGAGGGGAAGGGATTGGTTTTTCTGTCTGCCCAGTTGGGCACAGCTCGACATCCGAGTGAGACTTACTGCCAAGGGCCTACCCCCTAAAAGGGAACAGCAGACAAACAAACAATCAACCTCGTTGGCCTATGGTCCCACCCAACAAGACCTAGAAGGGTGTGGAACATGGGCCGGGCCGGGTCGGGCCAAACATGTAAAGTACTTGGAGAGGGCCGGGGGGGCGGGGTCGGCGCGGGTATCCGGTCGGTGGGGGGGGCTGGGAGTGCCTTTGGGAAACTGACTGTGCAAGCAAAACCGCATGCAATTAGGGTTAGGTCAAGAATCTGAGCCGTTAGATGAGAGTATAATTGGACCTAAACCGTTCGATTCTTGGCGAGCGTGATGCACAAAGGAATGTGTATCGTGTTTGGTGTTGTTCTCGTTGTCCTCGTTTGATTGTTGTTGTTGTTGTTGTTGTTGGGTGAACTGCGTACCACGGATTAGGGTTGCGGAATTGTGGAGCAAGAGATACAGCCATGGACAGCGATCATGCGCTATTGGTTGCTCAGTTCTGTGCCGTCACAGCTGCCTCCCCAGAGCTGGCTACTTTCTTTTTGGAGAGTGCAAATTGGCAGCTTGATACTGCGATTCATTCCTTTTTCGAGGCCGATGTCGAAGGTGGAGGTGATGTTGCTGCTGTGCCTGATGACGAAGGACCGGTAGTAGATGAGTTGGAGGAGGAAGAGGAGGAGGAGGAGGGCGTTAGTCTTCCATCTGTACCTCCGGTTGTTCCCCCGGCATGGCCTCCAAGATCGTCGCAACAAGCGCAAGGTGCAAGCGCTGCTGGAGTAGGGTTTGGAAGCAAGCCCAAGGGCAAGGATAGAGGCTCCAGCAAGCAGAAGAAGGGAGGAGGTTCGTCTCGTGGTGGCGTCACCACTCTGTCGGACCTTAACTCCCATCCTGACTCCGATTCTGACTCCGATGGGGCACAAGAGTATTACACGGGCGGTGAGAAGAGGTAATGGAACTAGGGTTTGAAACATGGGTGTGGTTGAAGAATATCAGATTGTGAAGTTGTGAACGAAATCGGGCATTCTGTTGCGTCTCAGCATGCACATCTGAAGCACCTTGTTTTTTTGTTGGTTGAAATATGCGATAGAAACACAACAATCCTGTGTTTCAGTCTGCAGGCCATGGTCATTTCTGGACGTTGGAAATCCTAGGGTTTGAAACATGGGTGTTGTTGAAGGGCATCGGATTGGGAAGTTGTGAACGAAGTCAGGCATTCTGTTGCTTCTCAGCATGCAAATCTGAAGCACTGTGTTTTGTTGTTTGGTTGAAATATGCGATAGTGGTATGATGGTTCAAGAACCTTCAAGAGGCCAACGTGATGTGGATGCGCTATTCAATCGAGTGAGGCAGAGTGGCAGTGCACGGGAAGGCCCTTTGGAACCGTCTCCAGCAGCTCCAAGCAATCGAGGGGTGTTTTCTGGAACAGCCCGTACTCTGGCTGGGGAACCTCGGCAGCAAGAACAAGCTGCTGGAGCCACACCAGTAACTGGAACACCACAAGCTCCACAACCTGTGCTCCACGTTATCACCTTCTGGAGGAACGGGTTCACTGTTGGTGATGGTCCACTGCGCCGGCTTGATGACCCTGCCAATGCTCCTTTCTTAGATGTAAGTCTCTTGTTGCGTCTCACCTTCTATAGCTGTTTTCCCTTCTTCCCTTGTTGTATCCAGTTTCCCCTTGGATTTGAGCATGGACTGGCTAATGCTCTTGCAGGGTTTTCTGACAATAGCTTTATGTGTGTGTGTGTGTGTGTGTGTGTGTGTGTGTGTGCAATTCTGGTTGTGTAGAGCATCAACAAGGCTGAGTGTCCCCGGGAACTTGAGCCAGCAGATCGCAACACCCCAGTCCATGTCAACCTTGTCAGGAAAGAGGAAGACTGGCAGGTGGGTTTCTGTACCTTTTGTGATACCTATCTTTGAAGTGAATTTGTTCACCTCAACAGAAACTATCAGCATCTTACACAGGAAGAGCTTAGCAGATAAAATTGATGGGAGTTGATTTGGGTGCAATGCATTTTTGGATTCTGATTGGCATCTACAGACTTCTTCATGTCTTACATTGGCATGGTTGTCTGTTGAAGATCAACTGTAGGGTTTTATATTGTTCCTTTTTGTAAGTACCATTGAATAAGATCATAATATATGTGAGACCTAAAATAAATGGTCATCGTGGATCCTAGACTATTGTTAGGATCTGATCATACATTTTTAATTGCTTCTCCAGGCACCACCAGAGCCAAAATATGTGGCATTTAAAGGAACTGGACGTACTCTTGGTAGCACAAGTGAGTCAACAGCCTTAAGTCAATTGGCTGCACCAGCTGTTTCCACTTCAGAACCCCCAAATTTGCCTTTTGAGGGCCTTGTTGTTGATGACACAAAACCTGCCACCTCCATTCAGGTGACTTTCTTAAGGGAAATGGTTGAGCTATCATTCTATGCTGCAGTCTTACTCCTTGGAATCACCCTAATTCACCTTCAGTTGTGTACCAAACTGATGACATCTTTCATTTTCTCTGCTGTTTGAAACTTGGGAAACATAAGAATTATAAGAACACATCAATAAGCCAGGTTTCAAAGTACTGGGGTTTTCTATTTGATCCAATTTTTTTGTCGTTTGAAGTTTCACAAATAGTTCATTTCTGAATGTATTAAAGCTTCACACTAATAGCATATTGCAAGAGGGTGGTTTTCAGTATTCCAAGAGACTGACTGATGTATTCTATGTTCTCTTTACCTGTGATTTGTCAGCTGAGGCTTTCAGATGGGACTCGAATGGTTGCCCGGTTTAATCACACACACACAGTTGCAGATATCCGAGGCTTCATTGATGCAGCCAGACCAGGAAACTCAGGCCCTTACAATCTTCAAACCATGGGGTTTCCTCCAAGGCAGTTGACTGATCCACAGCAGACAATTCAAAGTGCAGGTCTCATTAATGCTGTTATAATCCAAAAGAATTAGCAGTTATTATGCAAATTTAGAGTACAAAGGATATATTCTGCTGGCTCTGGAATGAAGTTATATCTGCATTTGTGTAAATATACAGAGCTTGTGCTTCAGTTTGTCTGTGGCTGAAAAACTGGATCTACATACCTTCATTCTATTTCTGACCATGGTCAAATTCACAAGTGTCTGGTCATATTGTTATGTTGATTTTTTGCTCTATACCATTTGTAGACATCAGTTCCAGCAAATGCAGGATCTCTTGAACTCTAGCTCTGTCCAAACTAACCATGGGTCTACAACAATCAGTCTTGTGAGTTCAATTATACATGTAGCTGATCGTGTTGGTCTTCATGGCTCTAATAATATGCTTTCAAACTGTTTACATGATATCTTGGGTCATTTGGGGAGTGTTTGTTTGTTGGGATGTGATCTGCTCTTATGAAGGGGGCTTAACTTCTTTCCTTCTCCCCTCTACTACTTGAAGTATACTTGGGCTCTGCACTGCTTCACTCTACTAGTTGTGATGAATTGTTTTGTGACTATGAATTGTTTTTTAACAAAGGATATATATGTCATATTAATTCATATTTTGGGAAGGGAAAGATGTATCTATTTTTTATGGGCTTTTGTAAATGTCTTCCTATTTGTGTCGAAACATATTGAGATTTTTTGGGATCAAATCCAAACACGATGTTTGTTGCGTATGCTATTGTGAAAACATCACACGATGAGTTATCTATTTGTTGCATTATATTTGTATATGTGTATAACAAGTTGTTCACATTTATAAGTTTGCATAATAATTGGAAAGTGTCGCTAGAGAATTTTATGTGAATCATGTATTGTACAATATAACTTAAGAATTGTCATGTGGATTCTTACTAATATCCAGTGATTGTTGTTCATGAATGTGTTGAAGATATTTTTTTGACACATCTACATTTTTTTCTTATAATTGCATATGTATGTTGTTCATATCCTAATGATTGTAATTTTTTAACATAAAATATTTGAATAGCATTTCCTAAATGTTGGTTGCTAGTCATATGTTCAGGTCAAGAAGGATATTCTCATCTGCTTTAGTTAGTTGGAGGCCTTCAATACAATAATTAATGTTATCATAGTCATTGGAGTCATTTTTTGAATCACTTGATATTGTAAAGAAAGATAATTCTTTGTTATGTAATAAATTGTCATCACATTTTTTAGGGTCAATATTTGAATCCATAGGAATTTCAATATCTTTGTTGGTTTTGATATCATTTCTATTGGTATTCTTTTGGTCTAAAAGAGGTTTTGTTATCTTTGATGACCTTTTTTTTAATTTGGCTTTACATATGTCTTTGATAGATATATCCTTTAATATTATGAATCCATCCAAAGAACATAATTGTGATATATGTTGTGCATGTTAATTGTTACATTATCAAGTGGTTCTTTCAAGTCTATGATCAAATGTTTATCTTTGAAATTTAAAGTCTATGAGACAAAAAGCAAGGGCAAGTGGTAGTTGGTATCTATTTATGTTAAATGTTTTGAAAGTATTTGATTATGGTATTTGGTGATGATATTAAAAGATTCTAGATATCAATATTATTGATATGACATTTTTTGGTAGACCTTATAGGGTTGTCTCGTAAAGTGTCATGTTTTTCAATGAATTCATTTAAATCAACATAAACATTTGTAGGTGGGTGCATTGAATGATTTCATTGAATCCATTGGGATTTGTTGACTAAAACGTTTTGAATGTAATTGATAGTTCCATTGACAACTCCTAGTTTAGGATATAAGTTTTCTATGATTATGACTTTCATTCCTTTGTTTAATTTCAAAAAGGGTGCTAAATTTTGAATTTTACTTGTTGAAATAGTTTGTGTTATGAAGTATTATATGTCACTTCGTATTGAACTTTTTTGTAAGTATCAGTGGTCATTATAATATAACATTTTTGTTTTGATTATATTGAGTTGATGTTTATCATTTGTTGATTAATTGCATTTAGTAACTCATTTCTAAATATTATGAAGGTTGTTTTCCATGGGTCATTGAAGATATTTACATTTGTATTAATGAAAAAACTTGTTTTTGACAAATCAAAATCTGAATATGAAATTATTCCATTGTGAAGATTTTGTAAAAGAATTGCATATTTTATGTCTTTGTTTTATGGCATTTGTTGTGTTAATATGATGTTATTTGAGCAAATGTAATTTTCCCATATACTTTTACTTATGACTTCATTTGCATTCAATTTGTGAATGTAAAAGTTGGTTGGATGTTAGTTGAAAATAATGGTGTGTCAATGATTGGTGGAAATTGTAAAAAATCTCCCATGAACACTGTATTAAGTCCTCCGAATGGCAATATGCTTGATTTCAATTTTTGTAATTTTAAATGCATTGTATTGAACATCACATAACCCACCATTGATATTTCATCGAATTGAATGTTGAACCAACTATCTAATATTGTTTTGGATTTGTTTATAATTATATTTTTATCAATTGATAAACCAAGTAAGGAATGGACAATTGTTCCACCTATCAATGAAACAACATTTGTAGTGTATGTTGTAATGTGTAATTTGTCCTTGTTATTTGTTTTCAAAAAATATTCTTTAATAACTTTGATGATTTGTGTTTTGCATGTACCTACAACACCCCCTATGTATTATAGTAGTTGATTAATGGAATTCATTTGTATGAATTCTTCGAAGGTAGAAAGTTATAAATCATATTTTTCGATTATGAAAGCTTTTTTTTAAATATGGGTGAATAAATATTTCTATTATTAGATACCAAATTTTTCATGTCATTGTATAAGGAATCTATTTATGTTTAGACATTGAGTAATTCATGTATTTCAAGTTGTTGTGAGTTATCATTTACATGCGTATGTTTTTTGTGAACAATATGGATTTTGAAATTCTAAATTTGGTGTATTAAGTTTGTTTATTTGTATATCATTTAACATGTGAATTAATTGTTTATTATTGTTTTGATTTTCTACGATGGTATCCATATCATAATTTTGAATGTGTTGAATTTGTATTTTTTTAAGAAATTATTAGGTTTTTGTTATTTCAAAGACATAACATGTTGTGCTTGCATTACACAAATGTACTTTATTTCTATATTTTCATGGTTGTATTCTTTGTTTATGTCATTTTGTTGGACTGATATGTTATGAATGTTTTTTTTCTTTCATGCATTCGAGTTCATCATCATAAAGTGGGTGATTTAATGTAACATCTTTATTGTCTTCATCAATGTTGTCTTCAATTGAAGTTCTTGTGAAACAATCAACATCTCTTGACTCTTTGCATTCATGTAAAATATTGACGTTTTTTATTTTTTCTTTTGTTGTAAAGTCATAAAACGTTGGATATGAAGTTTTTAATGTTACATCCTAAGTTGTGAGGTGTTTTTTTGTCAAATAATGTCCACCATGAGGAAAATAAAATACATATTGATCTAACGTAATTTTCAAGGTCATTTATTTGTGATGGTATCATATAATTTTGAATTATTGGTATTTTAAGTATTTTATATTTATATAAACTATGAATGTCATGTTGAGGGTGATTTTGATGAAATCAATTACAATGTGTGATATTTAATTTATTAACCTTATTAAAAAATTCATATGGAAAAAGATATTCAAATATATTGAATATATTTGTTGGTAATTTGTACAAAAATTATGTATGATGTATTACATATTTGATGAAGTTTTTTCAACTATAAATGTTTTGAAATTGTTATCAAAGTTATTTTGTTTTTCAATATGGATGTTTTGCAAAAAAGAAAATCTTCTTCTTTTACCCAAGCTAATAAATTATAGCAAGGTATATAAGTGAAATCGTAATTAGTTATGTGATCTGGCATATTCAATAAATAACTTACCGCTCTTGTGGTTGATATTTCTTGTTGATTTTCAATTGTGTTCAAACATTTAATGATCAAACATCGATTTTTATCAATCGAATCATACAAGTTTGTATTTTCAATAATTGTGTGTACTGTTATTTGTAAAAGAAAATACATGTGCGTAATGTAAATGGATGTTTTTGTTATGTAGTTTATAATATAATAAATTAAGTATTTACTATCTTTACTCGATGCTACTATGAACTTCAAATCATGATTACATTTAGATGTTAATAATATCCATGGGTTTTCATTGTTTAACCATTTATTAGTTATTTTAATGTGTAAAAGTTTTGTTTTGTTATCAAAATGAGTTTCATTAATTAAAGGTTAAGGGAAACTATATCTACATAGTTTTTTTAAACCGTCGACATCTATTTTATAACAAGTTGGGTTGCATACATGTCGATTACATACATTTATAAAATTGCACACATCATTTTGAAATAATTCATCAAAAGTATTGATACTTATGTCAGGTGGTCTTATGGTACATGGATGTATGTGTTGAATTTCATCATTTACATGTGTCATCTTTGAAGTTGATTTATATTGTTCAATGTCTCTTATGATGATGTTGTTTAAATAATCAATCATGTGTTTTTGGAAACCTTCATTATCACATAACATATGTACAAGTGTATCAGGATCCAGTGAGTCATTGAGCCACAACAATGAATGTACGTGCAGGCTTCCATTTTTGGCTATTCTATAACATCCATAATAAGCTTTGATATGATTGAGTAGAAATTTTTTTGTTTGTTTGTTTTTTTTTTTTTTTTTCACTTATAACATGTATGTAAAAATTGCATCAACAAGTGTGTGTATAAATATTGTTTAGGCTTTCAGATTCATGGCTATTTGTTTATTATTCTCATTTTTTGTTAACATTTTTATGTCATAAAATAAATCAAGATTGATTTTTTGCCCACTTAAAAGAGCAACTAAAGGATGATGGACAATTGTTGGATTTAAAATGAAAAATAAACGAAGTGTTCCAATGAAATTTATCATAATAAATATTTGGTTTCTTTGCATTGTTCAACTACTGCCAAAAGCCATAACATGTTCACTAAAAACTTTTAAATGTCGTAATAAATTGAGTATGTTTGGATTCCCTTGTATTTTTTGGGGTTTTTTAAGATGTCATTAAAATTTGTGGTTTGTAATTTATTCAAAAGGTCTCTCATTCATGTTCAATGATTTTGATATTGTTAGTTTTGCCCCCAAGACATATTTGTTTACGTTGTATTATGTTAAATACAAAGAATGGAAACAAATGGTGTTTGAAAATGCGTATTTAGTTTTGTCTGAATTTAAAAGGTGTTGAACATGCCTTGTTCATGTGTTGTGGTGTAATTGGTAATGTAATAGGCAATGTTACTGTTGGACGTGGTCTTAGAATCCAAAACTAGAAGAAGGGATTACAAGCCATGTCTTTCAAGATCAACATAAATACACCATTTGAAATTCATTTCAACAAGTATGAGGCCTACCCTATTTAAATTCCCTTTCAACTTTATCACAAATATTTTGTAAGAGCACTAGATGCAATAAGTGACACCATGTTCTCCAAACCATATAAATTAGTTCAAAAAATATATTAACAACACCAACATGCCAAATTGGTGCTTGAATGGGAGAATCAAGAGCATCTAAAATCAAGTCATCCACCTATTAATGAGTAGAAATCTCTAGACTAATTAGTTCCATAGGCCTCCTAGTGATTATTAGTTACTAGTGGTAGACTTACCATCCCTTACCCAAGGGATGAAACTAGTAGGATTAGGTAACTTGGGTTAGTGAATGGTTGGGGGTAATCCAACCAATCATCTAGGAGATTTCCTAAGAAGGGATTAGGATAAGGACCCTATTTTCTAGGGGTCAATGTGGGCCTTGTGTGGGTATGTGGGGAAAAGGGATTGGGATAAGGGTTGGGGGAATTTGAAGGTCATTCAAGATTTTTGGGAGATGTAGAACTATCGCTTGGAGAGTGGAGGAGAGGAATGGAGAAAGATGTACATACTTGGTATGTGATTTTAATGGAAGATGGTTGAAGGATTCAAATATCTTATGTTGCATTATTATTGTACAAAATGTGAAAGGTATAAGAGGGCATGTTATGTAAATAGGATATTTCTTGGAGTTGGTATCTTTGCATTTTCCCTAGGACAAAAAGTAAGGGGGCTGACCTTAGATAACTTTTGGAACACTAAACAAATTACATGTACGAACCTATGAAAAATGAATTTTACACAAAATTTGTACAAACTTATAAAACTTGATAAATTTGTGATGCAATTCCATGCGTTTGAAAAAAACTCGAAATTAAAAAATTATGGGTTCTAATCATTTGAAAAACCTTCAAGGAACAATCAAGTCTCATAAAATAATTGAAATTTTTTTAACCCATTATTTGACATTTAAATTTTTTTGTTGAGAACCATGGGTATATATCAAAACCAAGAAGATTTGGTACCATGGTTCTAAAAAAATTTGAAAAAAAAGAAATAGCCACCCCACAAATCCAGTAATTTATTGGGTTATTTTAGGAAAGTTGCTAGTTATTTGAAGTTTTTGAAGTTTAAAAGTGGCACGAACTTTACCAAGCCCCTACTACCTAGTCTTCATTTATTTCAAAAGCTTTGGTTAACCTTGGCCTTGCACATTCCCTTTTGTGAAATGGCCACCTATAAGGCGGATTGGTATATACATTACTAGGAAATGCGTCCTAGTTCACTTTGGGTTTCATTAGACTTTTGAGTGAAATTGGACAATTTTACCTAGTGAAATTATTTAACCCCCTAGTGAACGGGGACCAATTGCTACGGACAATGACTTGTTTCACTAGTGCCTAATGAAACAAGGTTACTTTCAAGTGAAATACAAATTTACCAAACCATTCACTTATTAGTTAATTAACTAACAAGTATGGAAATTAATTAAATTTTAATTATTTAATATAGAATATTATTGAAATTTCATGATTTTTGAAACTTATTATTTATTGACACGTGTGACTACTTACGCTAGGTTAAAAACCTAACCAAGGTAGGTAGGTCACGTAATCAACCTAGGCACCTAGCCTAAGAATTCGATAAGAGAATATTTGGTCAACATACCATTGTTGACCACTCACAACACCACCCATGAGGTTTTATCCCTTGACCTTTGGAATGGGGGCAAACCCTTACCATCAAGCCACCCCACTTGTTATGATAATATGTTACATTACATTCTATTTATCAAATACTTCATTTTAAACATTATAAAAACATAAACTTTGAAAATTCATATCTTATTGAGATTTTGTTCAAATGAAATGATTCGAATTTACTTTTTAAGAAAATTCAATAATGTACATAATTACATTTATTTCCTTTTGAAAGTTTAAAATCATT